>Ga0209278_1000032_pt1 | contig 300144 bp, 259 predicted proteins | sample JI81BgreenDNA_FD_187504 | JGI IMG/M metagenome (GOLD analysis project Ga0209278, IMG submission 187504) | Wastewater effluent complex algal communities from Wisconsin, to seasonally profile nutrient transformation and Carbon sequestration -... | ecosystem: Engineered > WWTP > Effluent > Algae... | reverse complement strand
GAATGCCGTACTTACGGCAAGCGTCATGCTGCGAAAGCTGACCACTCTCCACTTCTTCAACTACCTGCAACTTAAAAGCCAAAGTGTAGTCTTTTTGTGTCCTACGCGGAACACGGAATTGTCCTTTGTTCATAATGGTAACACAGTTTTTGTGTCAACCTATTTTAGGACGAGGCAAAATGTTTAAAGCAAAAAAAAGCACAACCAATTAGGTTGTGCTTTTTTTATGTAAGCTTCAAATGCCTTACGGCAAATGCATTAGCCAAGATACGATTTGAGTGCACCGCTGTAACGAGCTTTTTGCAAACGCTTGATGGCACGTTCTTTAATTTGTCGGATACGTTCTTTTGTAAGATCGTACTTCATACCAATTTGTTCAATGGTTACTCCATTTTCACCATCGAGACCAAAATAAGCATTCACAATTTCAGCTTCACGAGGACTTAAGCTTTTTAGGACACGCTTAATTTCTTCACGAAGGCTGTCTTTCATTACATCTTCATCGGTATCATCGCTACCTTCTAGTAAGTCGCCCATCGCTACATCTTCTGCTTCATGTACCGGAGCGTCGAGGCTGGTGTGGCGTGTGTTACTTTGGAAGATGTTGTTAATTTCCGTTTCACTCATTTCAAGGATCTCAGAAAGCTCTTCTGTACTAGGCTCTCTTTCGTGCTCTTGCTCAAAAGCCATGTAGGCTTTATTTGCTTTGTTGTAGGTGCCAATTTTGTTTTGAGGCAGGCGTACTAAACGTCCTTGCTCTGCCAACGCTTGTAAGATAGACTGGCGAATCCACCATACAGCGTAAGAAATGAATTTGAAACCTTTGGTTTCATCGAAGCGTTGTGCCGCTTTAATAAGGCCGAGGTTACCCTCGTTAATAAGGTCGCTAAGACTAAGGCCTTGGTGTTGGTACTGCTTAGCCACAGATACCACAAATCGCAAGTTGGCCTGCACCAGTTTGTCCAGAGCTCTCTGGTCGCCCATCTTAATTCGCTGTGCGAGTGTAGTTTCCTCTTCAGGAGTGATCATAGGAATTTTAGAAATTTCCTGTAGATACTTTTCTACCGCCTGCGAATCACGATTGGTGATCTGGGTGGCAATTTTAAGCTGCCTCATACGAGTTTTTCAGATTTATTGTAAAGAGCTTGATAAAAACGATTTTGCTGCGTAAACGAAATACAAAAGTAAGCAAAAACTGCTGATTTTGTGCATAAATCCGCAGAAATCCTCCGTTTGTATACCGAATGTGTATAAGTGCTTAAACGTTTCGGTGGCTAAAAAGTTGTTTTACCATACGCTATTTTGCTAATTGTAGCTGTTGCAGCAGCTTTTTAACATCTACGATTAGTGTGTATATCAGTTCAAACTGGTCGGCAATGCTTTTCAGTTCCGACACTTGTTGTATTAGGCCCTGTTGGGTATCGTTGGTTACACCTTCGGCAATCAGTACCTTACGGCGTTCTGCAAGCAAGTGTTGCACCTTTTCTGAGAGTTTTCGTTCTCTTACTGCCTCTGCTGCAGCATTTACCGTAAGGTAGGCATCGGTTTGTGCTTCACTTACCGTAGCTGCCGCCACAAAAGCCTGATCAACCTTGTGAATAAGCGGCATAAAATCGTTCGACGCATGAGCAGCCCCCGACTTTTCGGCATAATATGCCAAAGAAGCCACATAGCCCGTTAATAAGTGACAAGCCGTGGCAATTTCGTAATACAGTGTTTGCTGCTGTTCTTTCGGTTCATTTAACATGCGCTGGAAGGCATCGCCTAAATTGGCGAGTGCTGTAAAAGCACCCCTGCGAGCCTGCCGATATTGGGCAATATCTAAAGCTTCGCCAGTAAATACGGTTGCAACCGTGTTGAAATACTGCTGATTTTGCACAATGGAAGCATGCACCAAGCTATCCATTTGCTGGTGCTCCCAATGCGGTAACACCTTCCATGCCACCAAAGCAGCAATAACACTTCCGACCAGCGTATCAACAATACGGTCTGTAAGTGCCAACGGCACACCCGCCTGATTTAAGAAATAAAAACTGAGCAACACATAAATGGTTAACCCTGTAATCGCAATTAAATATTGTATCCGCATGAAACTGTAAGCCGCCAACATAGCTACTAGCATAACGCCAAACAGCACACTATTACTAGGTTGTAGCCATAAACAAACTACGCTGATACCAGCACCAAGCAACGTACCTATTAGCCGATGCACATTACGTGTTCTCGTTGTACTGTACGCCGGCTTCATGATGGTGGCAATGGTAAGAAGTATCCAGTAGCTGTGCCCAAAAGGGAAAAAGAGTGAAAAAATATAACCTATCAACAAGGCTATAGTACTACGTAGTGCATGCCTAAAATGCCCCGATGCCAAATGCAGGTTATCGAAAAAAAGGCGTGGATTAATTTCGCCTTTCACCATAAACTTATGATGCTGATAGGCCGTTATTGCCTTTTTGTTACTCACGGTAACATCGTAACTACTGGCTTTGTGCAAACGCTTGATACGTTCGGCAACATCTTCTAAAGCAAAAACAACACTTCGTAAGCGAATAAAATCTTCCAAATTATCTGTGTTCAACTGCTGAGCTCTCAAATTGGCAAATGCTGCTACCGCTTGCGCTGTAGCCTGTTCAATAGCATCGGTATTCAAGTAAGCTTCGTTGTTTTGAATCGCTAATCCAACAGCTCTTATTTCGTTGGCTAGCACGGTAATACTGCGATGCATGGTAAGCAGCACATTGGTATTGCCGAATGCTTTATGTAGTGTTTCGTATTGTTGCTGACTTGTAATAATGCGTTCAAATAAATCAACCGCATCTAAATACATCAGCATTAACACCCTGCCCTTGTGTGTGGTATCGGTTACAAAACGCCTCGTTTTAAACAACATTTCTCTTACATCGGCTTGCAGTTGCTGTACCTGTACTTGCTTTTTAGCCAACTGTACATAACCATCGGAAAAGTTACCTTGCGGTAAATAAAAAGCCGCTTTAATACTGAGATAATCAGCCGTTTCCATGATACACTCACCCAAAAGCTGCTGTACCGGCTTGTACGGCCTGAGTGATGTTAATAGCACCGTAAGCAATACATAAAACCCACCACCTAGTGAAAACCATAAAACATCCTTCCAAATATTATGCGTTTCAAGCTGCCCATCGATATTGAAAATAAAAGCGAGTAATCCAATCAATCCGATGCCGCTAACCCTGTTACCATACACTCCCATCATAGAAAAAAACATCCCGAAAAAAGCAATTTCAATGGCAATCAGCCAAGGATGATTTCTACTGATACCTGCCACAAGTACAACAATGGCGTTAATCACAATACTCGCTAACATGCTGTTACGCCTGTGATGCAAGGGGCCTGGTAAGTCGGTAAGACTCACACACAATGCACCCAATGGCAAGGCCATCATGGTGTTAAGTAAGTTGTAATGAAAGAGTATTAAAGCTGGTAACAACACACTAATCGTCATTCTTACACCGCCGTACAAATACTGCGATCCGAAAAAACGTTTTAGCGTTGTGTTATAATTCATAGTGCTTTAAAAATACATCTATAAATCGTATTTAGGCTTACGACGTGGCGATGCTCCTTCTAATTCTGCCATTAGTACTTCTGGTGTAGGGTTACTTACCACAGAACGGGCTATTTGAAATAACGCAACACAGAGCACTATACTCGCAATTACTTCTCCGATACTAATGAAATAACCCCACCAATGATATACAGCCGCTTTCGATGGCTTATTGGTTTCGTAAATTACGACTATTTTTTCGCCCGCATTCCAGTTTCGAAAGTAGTAGTATGCATTGGTTTGAAATATTTTTCCATCAACTTCATAGGCCGCCATGGGTAAGGTTGCTCCCGATGCTTGTGGCACCAGAACAATGGTTGCTGGAGCTCTTTCACCATCGAAAAAATCGGGCTGTCTGGTAAAAAGCAGATACGTTCCAAAACAGACTATATAAAGGACAAATACGAAAGTTTTCAAACGCTAGAGTTTTCTTTTGATGCTGCCAACTGCAGCAGTTGTTGATGTAATGTCAGCACCTGCGGAAGTAATGGCACAATGTTATTATTGGTAATAACCGCATCGCAAAGTTTCATTTTCAAGGTATTATCGATTTGATGCTTTGTGCGTGCAAAAAAATCGTTCTTGGTAACCTTGTCGCGGTGCATTACACGTTGCATGCGTACACCTAAAGGTGCATCTACACCAATTATAAAATCAAGCCCTTGTGTACTACCAGCTTCAAACAGTAAGGCTGCTTCTTTAATGGCATAGGGTGTATGTTGGGCTTGCATCCAATCTGAGGCTGCTGCCATAGTTGCCGGATGTACTATTTGATTGAGCTGTTCTAGCTTTTGCGGCTGCTCAAACACTTGTTTCGATAAGTATGCTCTGTTCAAACTACCATCGGGCAAATAGGTATCTACGCCAAAAGTGGCAATAAGTTGTTCTTTTACCGTAAGGTTATGTTGCATGATGGTTTTAGCAGCAGTATCGGCATCCCAAACGGGAATACCTAACACTTGAAAAAGCTTGCTTACTTTGCTTTTTCCGGTGCCAATACCTCCTGTAATACCTACTGCTAATACAGCCATTGCTAGCGTTTGTACAAATAGATAAAAAATTGGGGAACTGCGGTGCAGTTCCCCATGATTAATTCCATTTACCGTAAGGTAATATTATTTTTTCTCGGCTGCGGCTGGCTTGTTGATAGCGGCAGTCCACTCCATACTGATAGCCGATTTTTCGATTTTGAGGTAGCTACCTGGGTTCACTTCTAACGTAAGTGTACCATCTTCATTCACTTTATTGATGGTTCCGTGGATACCGGCAATCGTTACAATTTTTTCGCCTTTGCCTAGGTTATCGATAAACTTCTTTTGCTCTTTTGCTTTTTTAGCTTGTGGACGAATCATGAAAAGCCAGAACACCAAAATGATACCACCCATTAACAAAAATTGTGTGGTAGCTGCACCACCCTGACCACCTGCACCTTGTGGTGCCATTAGAAAGAAAATTGAGTTCATGTTTTGTTATGCTTATTTAATAATCGCAACTGTTACAATCTCTTACCTCGCCTGTAAATACCAACTCATGCTTTTGCTTGAATTTGGTATTGGTTTGACAATAAATTGATTTTCTCACAACACCACCGTGGCTACGATTACTATCGAAAGTTGCGGTAATGTACCCTTCTTCTTTAGGGGCAATGGGTGCACTGGTAAAGTCGGTTACTGTACAACCACAGCCAGGAACAACATTGGTAAGCACCAATGGAAAATCGCCAATGTTTTTGAACTTGTATTTAATTTCAACTTTTTCGCCGAAATTGATGGTACCAAAGTTCACAACGCTATCGAGCCACTGAATCTGTGTAAACACAGAAGTGTCTCTGATAGATCGTTCGATTGTTGTAGGGTCTTTAGGATTCGGTTTGTTATTTTGCTTACAAGCAAATGCTACAAACAGAACCATTACTAAAGCTGCTAAACGCATACGGTAGTAAGTTGCTTTTGGCAAATATAATAGAATGGTTATGCCTTTTGCTTAAAATCTATTTTTTGAATGGCACCTTTTTCTAACAGCTCTTTATGAATGTTATCTAAAATACCATTGATAAACTGTCCGCTTTGCTGTGTACTGTAGTCTTTCGCAAGATCTATATACTCGTTAATGGTTACTTTGGTTGGTATGGTTTCGAAGTATAACAGCTCGCTAACTCCCATTTGAATCATGAGCATATCGAGTATGGCAATACGATCGGCATCCCAATTTTTGAGCTTGGGTTTAATCAAGCTCATCAGGTATTCGTGCTTTTCTAAAACGCTGTTAAGTAGATTTTTTGCGAATAGCCACTTTTCTTGGCTTACCAAATCTGTCAGGTTGTAAGAACCTGGCTTTTGAAGATAGTTAAGCATCAGTAAGTTCATCATCTCAGCATCATCATCCCAATTGGTGTAATGCTCTTCGATATGACTCACGAAATCTTCGTTTGGCAACATCAAATCAGTGAAAATAAACTTGAGAATGTCGGTATCCGACTTTTTATCGCGTTGCTCCGCAGCAATATATTTTTTGTAGGTTTCAGATTGTGTAAGCTGCAGGTAAATTTTTCGAATTTGATCTTCAGGTTCGTTTTTGAGTGGTTTATCGTTTTCTAAAGCAGAACGATAGGTATCATTCTCTAGTACCTTCCACACAATGGTATTTCCTGAAATTTTAGTATTTACATGTAAGTCTTCGTACGAAGGCAAATTTTTAGAAGCTTTTAGTTTAGCGTCTTTCTCGGCATAAAGTGCAACGTTGTTAATAATGTAAAGCAAGTACACAAACAACTCTCTAGAAGCATCTAATTGCTTTCTTAACAACTTAACGGGTTCTTGTGTAGGCTTACCATCTAATGCATCTAAACTGTACAACACTTGCATTACCTTAACCCGAATATTTCTACGACTTATCATGTATAAGAACTTTGTTGGATTGTGGCGGCAAATATACAAGCATCAACTGTAATACCTTACGGTAAATGCAAAAATACCGCTAAAACAAAACAGGCCAGTACAGAAGTACAGCCTGGTAGTTAGAAAACTTGTTTCCCCCTAATAAAACACTTAATGTACACCTAAGTCATGCATCGTACGATGCATCATTATCTACCAACAATTTGTGGTTTTAATGGTGCTAGAATACCCACCAATTCATTGATGTCAGCAGTGCTAACGCCATTTTGCATGAGTGCCTTACCTAAATCTTCCACCAATGCATTGAATTGAGCTTCTGTGATGTTCATACCACGATGAGCCGTAATCATATCCTTGCCTTTGTACGTGAAAGGTCCACCCGCTGCTTCACCAATTTGATCAATCAAGTGGTTACGCAAATTCAACACTTTCTCTTGACTGCTTGTGGTACCAAACGCTACAAATACACCGTTAATGCGATTGTCGGCTACTACAATACCAATAAAATCATCTACCACTTTAGCCAACGCTGCAGGGCTATTGTTAGTCATTCTGGTGTATAAAGATTTAGGTGCTGGTGCATCATCATCTTTATTACACGCTACAAAACCACTGGTAAGCATTACTGCTACAAACGCCACACTTAGCGACAACTTTTTCATAATGAAGGTTTTTGGTTGTTTATAAATTAGTTTCTAAAATTTAATTGATTACAAAGCTTGTTAAAGGCAAATGCAGCCTTAGAAACAGGGCATCCGGCTCCTGCTTTTTTGCCAATAGCCGTTGCTAAAGAAAGACTAGCAAATGGTTGGTTAGAGGCATAAGCATCTATATTTTCTGGTTCGGCAGCTGCTGTTTTATATACTACAGATGCCAATTTCGACTCCCAATTCACCGATGCCGACGAAACGCCTTCGATCGATTGTAAATACTGTTCTAACTGCACAGCACTGGTACTGTCTTTCAAATTGTTACACTGATACAGTCTGTAATCAATCTCGTACACCCTGGCACTTAAAGGTTTTGGATATCGGTTGGCATACACCACTAACCCTACAAATGCAACGGCAATAATCACGGCACTGATTCGTAACACTTTAACGGTCTTTTTCATATGCGTTGTTTTCAATCACATACGAGTACTTTTTTACAATGGTTTTACAAATCCTAAAAAAATTTAACAGTGCAATTTTGTCAGACAGGTGCCTTACGGCAAATGCTGAAGCACACCGTAATTGTTCAATTTGTCGCATTCTTTATTTACCGTAAGGTGCTACTACTGAAAAAATGACTACTTAGCAGTATTGGCAAGCCAATTGCTATGGTTGGGGACATGAAAAAGTCAACTGCAAAAAAAGCTGCTCCTAAAAAAGCCGCAGCACCAAAAACGATTTCTAAACCAAAAAATACAGTTACTATGGCAACGAAACCCAATGTAACCCCATTACACGACAGGGTAATTGTGAAAGCCGCTGCTGCAGAAGAAAAAACAGCGGGTGGAATTATCATTCCAGACACAGCGAAAGAAAAACCTCAACGTGGTATTGTAGTTGCAGCTGGTCCGGGCAAAAAAGATGAACCAATGACAGTAAAAGCTGGCGACACTGTATTATACGGTAAGTACGCTGGTACTGAAATTCAAATCGAAGGCCTCGATTATCTTATCATGAGAGAGAGCGACATCTTAGCTATTGTTTAATATCTAAGAACCATTTAAACCTCGCATTCATCTCACAACATTTACAGATCAAAATTTCAAATTGATATTATGGCTAAGCAAATTTTCTTCGATATCGAAGCTAGAAATAGAATGAAAAAAGGCGTTGATACATTAGCCAACGCTGTTAAGGTTACATTAGGCCCTAAAGGTCGTAACGTAGTTATTGAAAAGAAATTCGGTGCACCTGCCGTAACTAAAGATGGTGTTAGCGTTGCTAAAGAAATTGAATTAGAAGACGCTATCGAAAACATGGGTGCTCAAATGGTGAAAGAAGTAGCCAGCAAAACTGCCGATATCGCTGGTGATGGTACTACTACAGCTACCGTATTAGCACAAGCTATTATTAGCGAAGGTTTGAAAATGGTTGCTGCTGGTGCCAATCCAATGGATTTGAAGCGTGGTATCGACAAAGCTGTAAGCCTTGTAGTGGAAAACCTAAAAGGTCAAAGCCAAGCAGTTGGTAGCGATAGCAAGAAGATTCAACAAGTTGCTACTATTTCAGCTAACAACGACGATACCATTGGTAAGCTTATCGCTGAAGCTTTTGCCAAAGTAGGTAAAGAAGGTGTTATCACTGTAGAAGAAGCTAAAGGTACCGATACAACTGTAGATGTTGTAGAAGGTATGCAGTTCGACCGTGGTTACATTTCTCCATACTTTGTTACCAACAGCGAGAAAATGGAAGCCGAGTTACAGAACCCATACATTCTTATCTACGATAAGAAAATCTCTGCCATGAAGGATATCCTTCATATTTTAGAGAAAGTTGCTCAAAGCGGCCGTCCTCTATTGATCATTGCAGAAGATTTAGAAGGTGAAGCACTTGCTACACTTGTAGTGAACAAGCTACGTGGCACCTTAAAAGTTGCTGCTGTTAAAGCTCCTGGCTTTGGCGATCGCAGAAAAGAAATGTTACAAGACATTGCCATTTTAACTGCTGGTACTGTAATTAGCGAAGAACAAGGCTTTAAATTAGAAAATGCCGATTTAAGCTACCTTGGTCAGGCTGCTAGCGTAACCATCAACAAAGACAATACAACATTGGTAGGTGGTAAGGGCAAGAAGACAGACATTACTGCTCGTGTGAACCAAATCAAAGCTCAAATTGAAACTACAACTAGCGATTACGATAGAGAGAAGCTTCAAGAGCGTTTGGCTAAGTTAGCTGGTGGTGTTGCTGTACTTTATGTAGGTGCTGCTACCGAAGTTGAAATGAAAGAAAAGAAAGACCGCGTAGATGATGCATTACACGCTACCCGTGCTGCTGTTGAAGAAGGTATTGTTCCTGGTGGTGGTGTTGCTTACATCCGTGCTATCGAAAGCTTAGAAGCTAAAGTAAAAGGACAAATTGCCGACGAGCAAACAGGTATGGCTATTGTACGCCGTGCTTTAGAAGAGCCTATCCGCACTTTAACTGCTAACGCAGGTATCGATGGTTCTATCGTAGTACAAAAAATTAAAGAAGGTAAGGCCGATTTTGGTTTCAATGCTCGTACAGAAACATACGAAAACCTTTTCAAAGCTGGTGTAATTGACCCAACCAAAGTAAGCCGTGTTGCTTTAGAAAACGCTGCTTCTATTGCTGGTATGTTGTTAACTACCGAGTGTGTAGTTGCCGATAAGCCAGAACCTAAGGCTCCTGCTGCTCCTGCTGGTATGCCAGGTGGTGGTATGGGTATGGATTACTAATATCAATCGAACACAAGGCTGTCAAAGGGCTTCAACTCCTTTTAACAGTTATAATACCAAAGCCCTTTGCTGTAATCATTTACCGCAAGGGGCTTTTTATTACAAGTATCTCATCACTTTTAAAGCAGCTATTTATGTGGAACAACATTCGTAAGCAAGCTCGCAACATGTATGCCCATGTAATGCACTGGCTACAAAAGTGTTGCAACAACAACAGCTCAGATCAGTGGAACGATAACAACCCGTACCTTATATTCTAACAAAAAATGGCAGTTGACTTAAACATGTAAGGTACCTTACGGTAAATGATCACCCACTGATACCAACAATAATGGCGTTGCTTCGCAACGCCATTATTGTTGGTACATGCTACAATTAAAAATATTACCACTTTGCTACCAACTTCACATTCACCAAACGAGGTGTCAAGCGGTTTGGCATGGTGTAGGTATTGTTCGCAAAATCTTTGATAAGCAAATAACTAATGGTGTTAGCTCGGTCTATTAAATTAAATATCTCGAAGCTGGCCCAAATATTATCGAAATTTCTGAAAGGGCTGCGGCTTCTACGATTGGTTTTATCACTATCGAGTAGCAAGGCACTAAAGCCAATATCAATACGTATGTAAGGATCGATTTGTAAAGCATTTCGGTAACGCGTACTACCCGGAATATTATAGGGCAAGTTGGTACCATAAATGCTGTTTAGGTATACTTTAAAGTTTTTATTGGTGCTTAGGTAATCTTGAAAAAACATACCGAATGTAATGAGCCTATCGGTAGGTCTGCGAAGCCAACCAATAGCAGTGCTGCTGCTATCAACAGGCTTTTGATCTTGCGAATTCGGACCAATAATTTCGCCAGCAGCATTAAGATAAGTAGTGTAGCTATCGTTATTAAGATTTTCTCTGGTACGCATAAATCCAATGCTCACCCAACTTTCGGCATCTTTCACTAATTCGCCAAACAAGCGTGTTTCAAAGCCCATCGCATAAGCCTTCGCTATATTTTCACCGAAGTATCGCAAGCGTACATTATCAATATCGTAAGGCACAACATCGGTCATGTGTTTGTAGTACAATTCGGTAGTAATACGTGCAGGACGCTGGAATAACTCAAAACTGTAATCAAAACCACCACTTGCCTGCCAGCTTTTTTGTGCTCTTAGTTGTGTATTAACTGAGCCATCGTACCTACGCATTTCTCTGTAAAACGGTGGTTGATCGTACTTGCCAACAGCACCTCTGAAAATGATATTTTTCTGCCAGTTTTTGGGCTTAAACGAAAAACCAATACGCGGACTAATCAACAATTCATTATTCAATGTATTGTAGTTGTAACGCAAGCCTGCTTGTAGTGTAAAGTTGCTGCTATCGCCCCAACGAATATTATCTTGAATGTATCCTGAAAAACGTGTAACCTTAATATCACTCGTAGATTTAACAACCCTACTTAACTGCAAAGCACCACCAGGATTATAAGGTAAGGTATAGCCTGCACTGTCGTTACGCTCCCACTCGTGCAACTTATCTGTAATCTGTTGTTGCTCAATACTATTACCCCATTGTAAGAAGTGCTTTCCTTTTTCGTAGCTGCCTTTGTGTTGTGCATTCAATACTTGAATGTTCAAATTGTTTCTGCTGTAATTCTGAAACACACCTGCCCCAAGCGGATTGGTAATTAATCCGAACGTGCTACTGCTATTATCAAAATCTCTTTCGCCAAATAAGTACGCACCAGTAATATCAATATTTTCTTGTTCTTTATTATTAAAGTAACTCAACATCCATTTCAATCGCAAATTTTTACGAGGTTGATGGGTAGCACTTAACCCAACAAAGCTGGTGTTGTATTGATCTTTTTCTTGTCCTTCAAAGAATATGTCTAGTCCTAAAGCAGCAGCAAACAGTGGTGAGAATACACCGCTCGTTAGCTTGCTTTCTTCAGGATATAGCGTGAATTTGGTTTGAGAAATATTCACCAAAGCCTCTAACTGCCATTTCGGAGTAGCTTGCCAAGTAACCAAGCCCTGAATATCTGCCGACGAAGGAATGTAATTACCCTGTGTTTCTTGACTACTTAAAAGATTGCGGTTGCTACGGTTACGAGCACCAATAAGGTAGGTTACTTGTTGCTTTTTGTTCACGCCTTCTATATGTACGCCTTGTTCTAACAAACTCATGTATGCACTGCCCGCATTACGTGTAGGCCGCTTATACGTAACATCTAACACACTACTCATTTTATCGCCATAACGAGCCTGAAAACCACCATTGTAAAATTTCACCCCACCTGTTAATTCAGGATTAATAAAACTCAATCCTTCTTGCTGTCCGCTGCGTACCAAGTATGGCCTAAATATTTCAAAATCGTTCACATACACCAAGTTTTCATCGTAGCTACCACCTCTAACATTGTACTGGCTCGATAGCTCGTTGTTGCTGCCTACCAAAACCTTAATCAAACTTTCAATACCACCAATCGGACTGGGATTCAACAAGGCTTTTTCTGCTTCAATGGTAATTAAACCAGCTTCTACCCTATCGCGTTTGTTATTACGCACCACAACAGTATCGAGGTTGTTATCGCTACGTGATAGTTTAATAGTAACAGTTACTTTTTCGCCACGGGTGCAGTAAAAACTGTATTGCTTGCCACTGTAGCCCACTGCTTTGAACACAAGTGCCACAGCCTTTTGTGCGGGCACTACTATTGAAAAGCTACCATTGGCATTGGTAACAACGCCTTTGTTCTGATTCAATATTTGTACGGAAGCCCCAGCTATCGGCTGCATATCATCGTTGAGTACATTACCCGTAATGGTAGCTGTAAGTTCGCGTTGTGCATTTGCCGTAAGGCACCATACACCCATACTCAACATAAGCCATAACCGTTGCAAAAAATATCGCATAATCATCGTCTGTGGCAATGAAGATAAGTATTGCCGTTGAAACATGTTTTTATTATACACCTTACGGTAAATGTAAATACACTTGTGGCAACATAACTACTTTTGCTCGTATGCAACAACATGTAAATACTGCCATTTTTGATATGGATGGCCTTTTGATTGATAGTGAACCTTTGTGGGATGAAGCTGCTACCACTGTATTTGAGCAATATGGATTTAAGTTATCGGCCGAGCAATATGCTACTACTACAGGGCTACGTACACGTGAGTTTGTGAGTTGGTGGCTACAAGCGTATCAAGTTCCGGCAACGGAAATACCTGTTGCCGAGCAAGCTATTATTAGTGTGGTTACTGAAAAAGTGCAAAACAAAGCCATGGCAATGCCCGGTGTTGGTGCCATTTTGAATTTTTTTGTGGAACGTGGTTTTAAGATAGGTATTGCAAGCTCATCGCCACAATCGCTGATAGATGTGGTAGTTGCGAAACTGGGTATTGGTGCAGCCATTCAAGCTACTGCAAGTGCCGAAAGCCTGCCCTATGGTAAGCCTCACCCCGATGTGTATTTGCAATGTGCATTACAATTAGGCGTAGTGCCAACGCAATGCATTGCTTTTGAAGATAGCTTTAACGGTATGATTGCAGCGAAAGCAGCACGCATGAAGTGTGTGGTGGTGCCAGCAGCACATCAACGTCAGGAAAAACGCTGGGCTGCCGCCGATTTGCAGTTAACAAGTTTGGGTAATTTTGGTGCATTGCACTTACATAGTTTAACCACTTAAATACTTCCCCGAAGCATTTTAATGACTGGTCTATTTTAAATTGTCAAAGCTAACAGTTGCGTGTAAGTTCGTTAGAACCGCAACAAACATTTCACTTTGAAGGAAAGAAACATTACAGCACAATTCTTGCTTACCATTGTAACCTTGGCGTTAGTGCTATTGTTACCCTTCATGCTGTTTCCTTACAATCGCAATACTTCTCCTTTTGAAAGTCAGCGTTTTGTTAGCTCTTATTTGTTTAGTAGTATTTTCTTACTTGCATTTTATTTCGTTAACAGGTGGCATCTCATTCCAAAAATACTTGCATCTAAAAAAATAACGCTGTACACTGCCATTGTAGCAAGCTGCTTGTTCATTTATTTGGGCGTTATCTACTACATCGGTATCACAGATACGCAAATACAGGAGATTTTAAAAAGCCCCTACGCCAAAACGCCATATTACACACTACAAGTTCGTTTTTTTAGTCCTGGCCCAATGTCGTTGTATTTGTTGGTAGTGGTGGTAAGTACTGGTAGTTTAATCATCGGACAATGGTTTACAGCCGAAGAAAAACAAGAAGCAATTAGCAGGCAACAATTACAAACAGAGCTTTCGCTGTTAAAGTCGCAAGTGAATCCACACTTTTTGTTCAATACCCTCAACAGTATTTACAGCTTAACCTTAGCGAACAGCGAAAGAGCATCGGGTGCCGTGTTAAAGCTGAGCCGTATCATGCGATATACGTTGGAAGAAAGTAAGAACGATGTAGTAACACTATCGCATGAAATAGAATTCATCAATAGTTATATCGACCTACAAAAAGTTCGCCTTACAGATAAGGTGAAAGTAATTTTTGAAACCAAAGGCGATGTTGAAAAGGTGCAAGTAGCTCCGCTATTGTTCATACCTTTTATTGAAAATGCTTTTAAATATGGTGTAAGTACGCATAAAGAAAGTATTATTACCATTCACATTACTGTAAATGAAAAGCAAGTAGATTTCTATTGTGAAAATGATGTGTTTCCTTACAGCTTACCGGAACAACAAGGTACAGGCACTGGACTTACCAATACCAAACGAAAATTAGAATTGTTATATCCTAATAAACATGCTTTAGATATTTCTGAAGCGCATCAAACATTTACCGTAAGGCTCACTTTAAATATCTAATATGCTTAAATGCGTTGCCATTGATGATGAACCTTTAGCACTTGAAATTATACGTAACTATGTAGGTAAGCTCAACGATATTGATATTGTTGCCACCTTCACAGATACGGTTTCGGCTAAAGCTTTTTTAGACGACAATAATGTTGATTTATTGTTCTTAGATATTCAAATGCCCGATATCAACGGCATGCGTTTTTATGCTCAACTAGCACAAAAACCACCTGTAATTTTTACGACTGCTTTCAGCCAATATGCGGTAGAAGGCTTTAACCTCGATGCGATTGATTATTTGGTTAAACCGATTGAGTTTGAACGATTTAGCAAGGCAGTAACCAAGGCTAAAGAACTACAAGAGTATCATCAAAACAAAGAAATGAATGATGGCTATCTCTTTGTAAAGTACAACTATCAGTGGAATAAAATTTTCTTCAAAGACATTATTCTTATTGAAGCTTTAGACGATTACATTAAAATACACATGCAACCGAAATCGCTATTGGTACATATGAGTATGAAGGCTGTTACTGAAAAATTGCCGAGTCAAAAATTTGTACGTGTACACCGCAGTTATATTGTACCGGTAGATGGTATTACCAGTTTCAACAAAAACACACTACAACTTGGCGATAAGCAAATACCTGTGAGTAGCAGTTATCAAAAACAAGTACAAGAAATACTTCAAAAAAGAATTGAGCAGAGTTAAGCTACTGTAACACTGCTATTACAATATAAAACGCCGCATTTAAATGCGGCGTTTTATGTATTTATTAGTTTGCAATAATTGGTTTTTCTAGTTGGCCAATTTTGCTTTTAAATTGGTATCTAAAGCTTCTAAAAATTCTTCTGTATAAAGGTAGTGCTCACCATGGTTCACTTTATTACCATAGATACACACAGCTAAATCTTTAGTCATTTTGCCACTTTCAACTGTTTCAATACAAACTTGTTCTAAAGCATGACAAAAATCAATCAACTGTTGATTACCATCTAACTTACCACGGAATTCTAAACCTCTTGTCCAAGCGAAAATGCTTGCAATCGGGTTCGTACTTGTAGGCTTACCTTTTTGGTGCTCACGATAGTGGCGTGTAACGGTACCATGCGCTGCTTCGGCTTCCATTACCTTACCATCTGGAGTAATTAAAGTACTTGTCATTAAACCTAATGAACCAAAACCTTGTGCAACCGTATCGCTTTGTACATCGCCATCGTAATTCTTACAAGCCCAAACGAAATTGCCATTCCATTTTAAAGCACTGGCCACCATATCATCAATCAAACGGTGCTCATAAGTGATACCAGCGGCTTCAAACTGTGCTTTAAATTCTTGTTGATAAATCTCTTCAAAAATGTCTTTGAAACGACCATCGTATTTTTTCAAAATTGTGTTCTTGGTGCTCAAGTACAAAGGCCATTTTTTCTGCAACGCCACATTAAAACAGCTGCGTGCAAAGCCTCTGATACTTTCTTCGGTATTGTACATAGCCAATGCAACGCCATCGCCTTTGAAATTGTATACCTCATGTTCAATTACTTCGCCATTTTCGCCTTCAAACTTAATGGTAAGCTTACCCTTGCCTTTGGTAACAAAATCGGTAGCACGATACTGATCGCCAAACGCATGACGGCCAATACAAATAGGTGCAGTCCAATTTGGTACTAAACGAGGTACGTTTTGGCATACAATAGGCTCACGAAAAACAGTACCATCTAAAATATTACGGATAGTACCATTAGGGCTCTTCCACATTTGTTTTAAACCAAATTCTTGTACACGTTGCTCATCGGGAGTAATGGTAGCACACTTAATACCAACACCATATTCACGAATAGCATTGGCAGCATCAACAGTTACCTGATCGTTAGTAGCATCGCGGTGTTCAATGCCAAGGTCGTAATACTTAATATCAAGTTCTAAATAAGGTAATATCAGTTTGTCTTTAATGAACTTCCAAATAATTCTCGTCATTTCATCGCCATCCAACTCAACCACAGGGTTGGCTACTTTAATTTTTGCTGCCATAGCAAGTTCAGATTTTAGTTAAAAAAGTCGACAAAAATAGGGTTAGGTTTTTAATATCCGTATGTTTTCGGCGATTGAAAAAAATATAAAATTGGCTGAAAGTATATACTCGCCAACGGCCAACATTTACGTAAGTATACCTTACGGTAAATGTTGCTTACTCGCTGCATGCTACGCATCACGTAATTGCTTACCTGTAAAGTGAATAAATACATCTTCTAGATTCGCTTGCTTCACTTCTTTTGGTCGTTCAAAGCCAGTGGCCACAAGTTCATCGATCAAACCATCTGGCGTATTCAGTTTAATGATGGTACCACTGTCTATAATAGCAACCCTATCGCACAATACTTCAGCTTCATCCATGTAATGCGTGGTGATGATAACGGTAGTGCCTTGCGCTCGAATATTGCGAATTAAATCCCACAGGTTACGCCTCGCCTGCGGATCTAAGCCCGTGGTTGGCTCATCGAGAAAAATAATTTTAGGCTTGTTGATGAGTGTTGTTGCGATAGAAAAGCGTTGCTTTTGACCGCCACTCAATGCTTTAAATTTGCTCTTTGCTTTTTCTTCTAACTGCACTGTTGCCAATAATGCCATTGGGTCAATGGTTTGATTGTACAAACCTGCAAACAGTTCCAATAATTCTATCAAATTGAGGTTAGGGTAAAAACCTGCTGTTTGTAATTGTACACCAATGAGTTGCTTTACCTCACTAGCATGCGTATCTATGTTAAACCCAGCTACCGTTACTGTACCCGATGTTTTCGTACGTAAGGTTTCTATGATTTCAAGCGTAGTACTTTTGCCGGCGCCATTCGGACCCAACAATCCAAAAATTTCACCTTCAAACACTTCGAAGCTAATACCTTTTACGGCTTCGAACTGATCGTATTTTTTTACAAGCTGTTGTACACTAATAATCGGTTGCATGGGGGCAATTTACAGCACAATTTTCCGCAATTACTATTCTTGTACCGATAAAAAAATTTGCGTGTAGTACAGCACGCCATCCTCATTGGTGGCTACACCAACACCAGTATAGTTGAAGCTAGCACCTTCTATGTTTTTTCGATGACCATTACTACGTATCCAGCCTGCTACAACATCATTTACCGTAAGGTAACCATAGGCTACATTCTCGGCAGAACGCCCAATAAATCTTGATTCGTTTTTTTGAATGCGTTGAATGCGTTGCTCAAAACCATTATGACTAAAAGGCACTTTTCCTAAAGCCATAGCAGTACTGTGCTGCAGCGCCATTTCGTTGGCAAGTGGTAATATTTTGAGCGGTGCTAAACCCTTTTCTGCTCTATAACGGTTCACTTCTGCTACAATGGCATCGGCAGTTACAGGTGCATCGTTTGATGGAGTAAACTGCGTTGTACCTTGCGGTAAATGAGGAACATCGCTTGCAACAAAAAGTATTGTTGGTATGTAGAGGAGTATCCAAAAAAAATAGGTCATAGTATCAAAAGCTACGACCTATTAACGCAATAATTGTACCGTTATTATTTAAGCATTTGCTAAAGGATAATAAGTTTCTAACTCATCCATCATATCGCTACTACCAACAAAAAACGGTGTACGCTGATGCAAGTTGCTTGGAATAATTTCGAGCACACGTTGTTTACCATTGGTAGCACGGCCGCCAGCCACCTCTGCAATAAAAGCAAAGGGATTGCATTCGTACATTAAACGCAACTTCCCTTGCGGTTTATCGGTAGTACCAGGATACATAAAAATACCACCTTTAATGAGGTTACGATGCACATCGGCTACCATACTTGCAATATAGCGCTGTGTATACGGGCCACCGTTAGTGCTGTTTTTGTTTTGACAAGCATTGATGTAGTTACGAACACCCTCATCGTACTGAAAAAAGTTACCATGATTCACAGAGTAAATCTTACCCTTTGTAGGACATTGAATATTCGGGTGACTCAAACAAAACTCACCAATAGATGGATCTAAGGTGAACCCATTCACTCCCCTGCGGGTGGCGTACACCATCATAGTGCTACTCCCATAAATAATGTAACCTGCAGCTACTTGTTTGGTACCAGGTTGTAAAAAATCGGCTTTTGTAGCAGGTGTGCCCACCTCGCTGCAACGGCGATATACGCTGAAAATAGTACCGATACTCACATTCACATCAATATTCTGACTACCATCGAGCGGGTCGAATAATACTACGTACTTACTCTGATTACTTACAGGATCATCGAAAATTACTTCTTCTTCCATTTCTTCACTACCAATGCCGGCACAGCTAATGCCATGGCGGAGTACCCCCATAAACTGGTTATTGGCAAATACATCTAACTTTTTTACATCTTCACCTTGAACATTGGTGGTGCCAGCATCGCCAAGAATATCTACAAGGCCTGCTTTATTTACTTCAACATTAATACGTTTGGCTGCCAAGCCAATATCGCGGAGTAAAGAGCTTAATTCACCTGTAGCGTTGGGTACGGTTCTCAACTGTTGGATGGTAAATTCATCGAGGGTTAATACTTTTCTGTTAATAAGCATAGTTCTTTGGAATTGCTAGTAAGTGATTGTACTGCAAAAGTAATTTTTACCGTAAGGCTTTAATCAGTTAATAACATGATGTAAGCATTACACGTTGAACAAATCACTATTGCAAGGCTTTATTCGTTGTAAAAAATACAACAAAAACATTAATTATGTGAATAGTTAGAAGTCTTGAGCGTATTAATTTTACAAACGCCAAAGCCGCTTTTATGCCCCATCCTATTGTAATACAACATCTGCAACCGGTTTCGAAAATTGGCACATTAGCGGCGTTGCGCATTGTAAGTTTGGTACCCTCACAAACAGAGTTGCTATACGATTTAGGTTTAACCGATGCAGTTGTGGGCATCACTAAATTTTGTGTACATCCACAACATTGGAGAGCCGAAAAAACCATTGTTGGTGGTACTAAAAACATACATATCGATCGTATTCAGGCATTAGCACCTAGTTTAATTATTGCCAATAAAGAAGAAAATACCGAAGCCATTGTTGCAGCATGCAGCCATATTGCACCTGTTTGGGTTAGCGATATCAGCTCACTAAACGATGCTTTGGATATGATTACTAGCATTGGTGCATTAACAAACACCGTTGCAAAGGCTACACAAATTGCCGATACCATAGCGTACAACTTCAACATGCTTTCGCTGCCCACACGCCATTACAAAACTGCTTACTTTATCTGGCGAAAGCCTTACATGGCTGCAGGCGGCGATACTTTTATCAATGCTATGTTATCGGCGGCTGGTTTAAAAAATGCTTTTGCACACATGCCCCGTTATCCGGAAGTTACGCTTGAACACCTTGCGGTAAATGAAGTAGACTTAATACTACTCAGCAGCGAACCGTATCCATTTAAAGCTACACATGTGGCAGAACTTCAAGCAGCCTTACCGAACGCAATTATAAAGCTAGTAGATGGAGAAATGTTCAGTTGGTATGGTAGCAGGCTGTTACAAACACCTGCTTACTTGCAACGATTACTCACAGCACTGTAACGAAGATGATTTTCTAACAACAAGGTTAAGTTGTAAGCCGGACAGTAATAATAAAACTTACCGATGCCTGTATTACCAATCCATAACTTCCAGGGGTTGGGCGCCATACTTGCCATATTCGCAATAAAAAAAACAAAATCGTTTTGCTCTAAAAGCTCCCAAAAATTTTGTCGGTATACCATTACTTCAGCGGTTGCTAAAGGTGCTCCTAATCGGTGCAGTGTAGTAGATAATATTACTTTTTCAATCAGATTATCGCTAGTAGCATATAACTTTTGTGCCAATGCAATAAGCATGGGTTGATGTGCTGCTAACACGGGTGAATGCACCTTTTCCATCAAACGACTTACATGATATAAAATGATGGGTGTTGTAGCATAATGTGGCGCTACATAATGCGGACGTTCTATAAAATCGCCGTTGGCAATTACAGTTTCTATCAGTTGCAAGCTAGCACTATCGGCAGCTGTAAATGGCAGGTTGTAATGCTTTACCATGTACAATACATTGCTCAACACACATACATCAAAATCAACAGGCATTTTATTACCAAACCAAGTACTATAGGCTTTTATTTTTTGATAACGTTTGTCGGTATTGGCAATCCATTTATTATTATAACCGTTGGTATAGCGTTGCATCAGCTCATGCACCTTTGCCGCCTGAACACTATCGGCCCGTAATGCCATGAGCATGATGGCAGTATCATCAAAATCGTCGGGTAAGGCATTGATTTGATCAAACCAATTCAACCAACCACTGTTCGGAAATACTTGCGGCGTATCGGTACGCCAAAAGTTATACGTGCCCCTTCCTTTTTGGTTTTGAAAAAGCGAGGCAACATTTGCCGTAAGGCTATCAATAGTTCGAATGTAAGCTTGCGATGTTGGGCATAACTGTGCTTGATATTGATGTAACGTGAAGCCTATCAAACCGTTGTAAAATGTATTCACATCGGGCTTAATGCTGCGTATGTTTTTATCGTACTGCCGATAGGCAGGAAACACACCCTCAACAAAAGCACCGCCTTGCTGCTGCCAGGCCACAATACGTTGCAGCAGCAACGCTTCAGTGGTTGTTTGTGCTATAACAACCGTGGTACACAAGATGCCTACTATTAATAACAGCTTACGCAAATGGGTGTTCATTTAATCGGTGAGCAAATCGGGGCGGCGTGCTTGCGTACGTGCTACAGCTTGCTCGTAACGCCACTCCTCAATTTTTTTTGTGTTGCCGCTTAAAAGTATATCGGGTACTTTCCAACCGTTATACTCTGCCGGACGTGTGTATACCGGCGGTGCTAACAAGTTATCTTGAAAGCTATCAAAAAGTGCACTTGTTTCATCGTTTAATACGCCAGGCAATAATCTACCAATGGCATCTACCACAACAGCGGCTGCCAGTTCGCCACCACTTAACACATAATCGCCAATAGATATTTCCATGGTTACGTAAGCATCTCTAATGCGTTGATCAATGCCTTTGTAGTGGCCGCAAATAATCAGTAATCGCTTTTTTAAACTTAAACTATTGGCTGTTTTCTGATTAAATGTATCGCCATCGGGTGTCATATAAATAATTGCATCGTAAGTACCACCTTCGGCCTGTAAGGCTTCAATTGCTTTGTGTAAAGGCTCACACATCATTACCATACCAGCACCACCGCCGTACTGATAGTCGTCTACCTGTCCGTACTCATTCACCGCCCATTTACGTAAGTGATGTGTTGCTACTGTTAGCAATCCTTTCTGTTGTGCACGTCGCATAATGCTGTGACTGAAAGGACTGGTTAACAAATCGGGCACTACACTTATAATATCTATATGCATATCGCAAAAGTATTGCTCCATCAGGCTCCGGCAAAATAGCCGTAATAATTAATACCTTACGGTAAATGATGTATCGCTTAAGAGCACAAGTGCTAAAAACAAGTATATTAGAAGCTCAATATTTATCACATGGAAGCAACAGACATCATTTATCAAGAAGATAAACCTGCAACGCAAGACGAACGTACCATGGCTTTACTATCGCACATTTTAACTTTTGTGGTAGGTTTTCTTGCACCGCTAATCATCTATTTGTTGAAAAAGGATGAATCGAATTTTGTGAGAGCACATGCAAGAGAATCGTTGAATTTTCAAATTAGTATTTTCATTTATTCTATGATTTCTCTTGTACTCATTTTTGCTTTTTTTATTGGTATACTCGGCTTTATTGTTATTGGTATTTTGTACGTGATCACTGTGATTATTGCCACCATCAAAGCTTCGGAAGGTAAGCACTACCGCTATCCTATGTGTATTCGCATTATCAAATAACTCACAAGTATTCAGGCTTTAAAATACCCTTCAGTTGTGCATATGGAATGGTAAAGGTGATACTTCCAACAGCATAAGCGGCTATTTCGTAAGGATTATATACAACTTCTAATCCTGCTGGCGATAGCCTGAAATACTGTGAAAGCGGAATGGTTTCTCCCATAATCAGCAGGCCCATATCGGCAACTTTTGTGTTGGGTGGCAATTCGAGGTGTTGGGCAATGTACGTCTGCAAAATTGGTGATAATTTTTTTTCGCCATCGGGTACAATTACATCATTCCAAGTAAGGTTTTTGCCTTTATTGTCAAATAAATAAATCTGCGTTACATAGTTACCATGAGCACCGCCTGAATACTCCTCTAACGATAAGCTCAGGGTGAATAATCCTTTATAAGCATTGTACACATTGGCTTTGGCATGATAATACCAGCCGTGCGGCTCACTACCCATCAACTTCATATCATTCGCATACGACTGATATTCGTTCATAAAACTATCTAAACCAGCTCTGGCAGTATTGGCACCTCTGAAAGCCCATTTCAAGTATTGTTGTATGCTATCTGCCAGCGGACCTTTGGTAGCAATATTCGGATAAATGATACTAGCCTCAGCTTCATTAGCAGTGCCCCCGCTACCCTTACGGTAAATGGAATCCATCGTAAACACTAAAGAATCGGTAGTTGCTATGGTGTTGTTTGTATCGGAACTTTCATTATTATTGCCACAGCCTGTTAGCACAATGGTGGCAAGGCTACATGTTATTATAAATATACCTTTGATCATGCTCAAATATTGATACCCGCAAAGAAAACCATTTGTATTGCAAAAGGGTAAAAGTTATCAACTAATTACCCTGCAAGAATGCTTCTAAATTGTTAATTCATCTTTTCGCAACATCTATTCTTTGTTACTTGCGTATATGACGGCTAAAACAACAAGTATGGTTCAGTGGTTATATGGAGTGTTGGCAGCCAGTTTTGTATGGATGGCTTGTGCAGAACCAAAAAGCAATCGATCTATGTTTACAGATGTACCCAAAAGTGGTAAAAACCTTGATACAGCAACCTTTGCGAATGGCTGTTTTTGGTGTACCGAAGCTGTATTTCAACGCCTTGAGGGGGTGGTTAAAGTAGTAAGTGGCTACAGTGGCGGCCATGTTGAAAATCCTACCTACGAGCAAGTGTGTGAAAAAAATACAGGTCACGCCGAATGCCTTCGCATTTATTACGATGCTACTAAAATTAGTTTCGACGAACTATTAGAGGTTTTCTGGAAAACACATGATCCTACCACACCGAACCGTCAAGGGAACGATGTGGGGCCACAATACAGAAGCGTTGTTTTTTATCACAACGAAGCACAACGTACCAAAGCCGAACACTACAAAACCGAACTTGATAAAAGTGGTGCTTTTGCCAAGCCTATTGTTACCACCATTGAACCATTAAAGAACTTTTATCCGGCAGAAGATTATCATCAAAACTTCTTTAATCAAAATCCCGATCAGGGTTATTGCCGATTTGTGATACGTCCTAAAATAGAGAAGTTCGAACAGGTATTCAAACATAAGCTTAAGAAAAAGCCTCAACCATAAGTTGAGGCTTTTCATTTACCGTAAGGTACAAACACCTTATTTATCGCTTAGCCATAACGGCTTTGAGTGTTCTATATGCCAATAAAGCACTTGTAAGCGTTAGCAATGCAGCGGCTACAAATGGTGCTCCCGGAAAATTGATAGGTGCCTTCTCGGCTGTAAAAAATCCGAATAAATTGGTCATAAGCGGCGGACCAACAATAGCGGTGGCGCTCATTAAGCTGGTTAATGCACCTTGTAATTCGCCTTGCTCATTGGCGGGTATATTGTTAGAGATATAGCCTTGAATTGCCGGCCCCGCAATACCTCCTAAACCGTAAGGAATCATAAAGGCATACATCATCCACCCTTGTGTTGCAAAAGCAAACAACGTGAAGCCAACTGCAAAAAACGAAAGCCCAACATAAATTGACTTTTCAACACCCAATTTGGGTAACACCCAGCGAATGAGCCCGCCTTGTACCAAGCCAATAACCAAGCCTACAAAACTTAAACTATACCCTACTTGTGCCGGCGACCAATGAAATTTATACATCGTATAAAAGCTCCAGTTGCTTTGCACCGCATGACCTGAAATATGAATCAATATCAAAGAAGCAATAAGCCCCATAATAGCAGGATGCTTTCGCAAATGTTTGAGACTACCGATGGGGTTGGCTCTTGCCCACTGAAACTTTCTACGATTATTCGCCGCTAACGATTCTGGTAAAATGAAGTATCCATACAAAGCATTTACCAAGCACAATAAAGCAGCCACTAAAAAGGGAAAACGAACGGCAATATTATCTACCCATCCCAATACAGGAACATTGGCTGCCCAAGCCTTGAAATTAGCACCGCTGGCAACATGCGATAATACGGAACCTAGTGTTGGCCCCAATATAAAGCCAATGCCAAAGGCCGCACCAATCATACCAAAGTTCTGAGCTCTTTTTTCGGGTGTACTAACATCGGCAATGTAAGCACTTGCTGTGGTAAAGCTTGCACCTGTAAATCCGGCAATAATGCGGCCTATCAGCAACCATCCTAGAGTTGGTGCAAAAGCCAATAGAATATAATCTATACCAAAACCTAGCAAACTCAATAAGAGTACCGGCCTACGACCATATTGGTCGCTTAGGTTACCAATGATAGGTGCACAACAAAACTGCGTAATTGCATACGCAAAAGTTAGCCAGCCAGAAACCCTACTTGCTTCACTTAAATTACCATGAATTAATTGTTCAATTAACTGTGGCATTACGGGTATGATAATGCCCAGTCCCGTCACATCGATCAACAGGGTTATAAAAATAAACCCCATTGCTGCTGGTTTGTTTTGCATACTGCAAAGTAAGTAATTACCACCCTTAACAAAATGCATCCACTAAAAAGATGATGCCCAACACCAAAGAACGATTGCTTATTTTCGAGCCATTAAAATAATACCTAGTATGAGATTTATTGCCATTGTAATGTTAGCAAGCTCCAGCATGTTAGCCAATGCACAAACATTAAAACGCAACACCAAATTACCCGAAGGCTTAACCATCACCAAGATTAACCAGTCGAAAATGACAAGCAATACTGAAATGATGGGACAAAGCATGACTAGCCTTGCAGAAAACACCATGACTGCCTCTATTAGTATTGCCAAGCAAGTAGATACTACTACCGAGGTTACCATCACCATTACCAAAGCCAGTATAAAAGCAGAGGCTATGGGACAAGCCATGGAATATGATTCTGAAAGCAAGAATGATGGTCCTTTACAGGAAACTTTTGCAAACATTGTTAACAAGCCCAACACAATTTGGGTAAACAATAAAGGTTTGGTTGTAAAAACAGCTAATAAAGGCGATGAAAATGCCGATGCGGTGCTTACCATGCTCGGCGGTACCGGTAACATCACTATCAAAGAAGGTTCACGTATTAACTTACTACTCACTTTACCTAGCAATGAAGTTAAAGTAGGTACCAATTGGGCCGATAGTACCGAAGCCAATGGTACCAAAGAAGTTACATTCTACACCTATGCCGGCAATGTTGGTGGTGTTGCAAAAATTGAATACCGCACTACCATTACCCAAAGAACGAAGATGGAACGTATGGGTATGGAAATGAACAGCGAAATGGCTGGCGTTGGTGCTGGCATTTTAGAGGTAGACCCAATGACCCTACTCATTAAAAAACGTACCGCAAAAATTACCCTAAAAGGTAACATTGAAGCAATGGGTGCAAGCATTCCAACAGAAGTAATCACTGAAATGGTTGAAACAGTTCAATAGAACTTAACGAAATATTTCGTACAGTAAGGAGCGCTACAATTGGTGCTCCTTATTTTTTTACTTACAACGTACATCATTTACCGTAAGGCAATAAAAAACCCTGCCAGATACAATCTAACAGGGCATTATGAGCAAGCAACCGATCCCAAATTTGTAGTGTTAACCGCTTGTATTACCAAATCGTTAACAAGGTAAAAGTATAGGGTTCTGCGAAAACAAACAAATGTTCGTAAAAAATTTTTTCTCCTTACGGTAAATTTTCGCTTTTGGTATATGCCATGCCCTATTAGCAACTACTTTTGCCAACCCAAATAAGAAAGCAGTTATGTATACCATCCACGTTAATTTCGAACAGAAAGGATTAGCCCCAGTTACACTTACCAATATTGCCCCAGATCAGAGCTTACTCGAAGTAATGCTCGATAACAACATTGAACTACACCATAACTGTGGCGCCGTTTGTGCTTGTAGTACTTGCCATCTTTATGTGAATAAAGGCGAAGAACATATCGAAGAACTGAGCGACCGTGAAGAAGATTTTATCGACCGTGCGGTGAATCCTCGCATCAACAGTCGTTTAGGCTGCCAATGTGTACTACTTGATGGTAGCGGCGAAATAAGCGTTACCCTACCCGATCAAACACAATTTTTAGGAGAATAACACTTACGTAAATTTTATTAATACCACCACACATTAAACCAATCATATGTACGAACCACCCATATACTGGAACGATTACGAGGATATTGCTTTGAAATTGTATGAAAAATTCGGTCACGACTTCACCGAATCAAAAATTTATCGCGTTCGCTTCACCGATTTGTTGGAGTGGGTGTTAACCTTACCTAACTTCGAAGGCAAGCGTGAAGAATGTAACGAAGGACACTTGGAAATGATTCAAAGTTCGTGGGTGTACGAATGGAGAGATAACCAAAAGTAACCTTTCGAGCAGCTAACCTAACACCAAAAACCAAACACCTATGCACATTTTACCAGCTTTTGCCGGTATCAAATGCTTTGTATTTGATGTAGACGGCGTTCTTACCGATGGTAGCTTATACCTAATCGGTAATGGCATTATGGCACGCCGCATGAATATTAAAGATGGCTATGCACTGCAATTAGCCATTAAACAAGGCTACCATATACTGGTAATTTCTGGTGGCGATAGTGTAGAAGTAAAAGACAGATTACGCAAACTTGGCGTGAATGAAGTGTACATGAAAGTGAGCGACAAGGTATCTGTTTTAACACAGTGCCTCAAAAAACTGAATGTAACACAAGAACAAGTGCTCTTCATGGGCGACGATATACCCGATTATGCCGCCATGCAAATCGCAGGTCTACACTGCTGCCCTGCCGATGCAAGTGAAGATATCAAGCAAATAGCACACTATGTATCACCCAAGGCAGGCGGAATGGGTTGCGTTAGAGATGTGATTGAAAAAGTGCTCAAGCTTAACCAACATTGGCCGCTCGATACTAAGATTCAGGCTCGTTAATTTTTTAAACCCGTCCATTGAAACATTTAAAAGCTTTTCTGCAACTCATCCGATGGCCTAATTTGGTGTTCATCGTTATTGCACAAGGACTGTTTCAGTGGGCGGTTATTTTGCCGGTATACGAACATGCCAAAGTACCCGCTAATCTTGCCGGCGCAAATCTTTGGTGGCTCATGCTGGCAAGTGTTTGTATTGCAGCAGCAGGTAATATTATCAACGATTACTTCGATTTAAATATTGATCAGGTCAACAAGCCTGAGAAGGTAGTAATTGATAAGTATGTACGTCGCCGCTGGGCTATTATTTGGCATTTAATACTTAGTGGTTTCGGCATTGGCATCAGCTTTTATTTAGATACTTCCTCTTCTATTGCACTGTTGGGTTGGGCAAATACCATGTGTGTCGTATTACTTTTTGTGTACTCCATTACCCTCAAGAAAAAGCTACTCATTGGTAACGTAGTCATATCCTTACTTACAGCTTGGGTAATATTAGTCGTTCCCTTTGCAGAAAGTAGCCAATTGCTGCGACAATCGGCTTTAGATGTTCAAAAAATCACACGTTTATCTTTGTTATACGGTGCTTTTGCATTTATCATTTCACTGATTAGAGAAGTAGTAAAAGACATAGAAGATGTTGAAGGCGACCGCCGCTATGGTTGCAAAACCATGCCTATAGTTTGGGGCATACAAGTAAGCAAAATATTCACCGCCACTTGGCTGATGATATTAATCGTAACCTTACTAGCAGTACAATTGTATGTACTAACGTTTGGCTGGTGGTTAAGTGCATTGTACTGTGTGGTAGCCATCATTCTACCTTGTGTTCAAAGCCTGATGCAACTCAAACGAGCCACTTCACCCAACGATTTTCACGCATTAAGTTCACGTATCAAACTAGTGATGCTCACAGGAATCGTAAGCATGATGTTCTTTCGTTGGTATGTAAGCGATGCCCTATTCATGTAGTCTAGCTACCAGCCAATGGCGAACCAAAAATACCCACAGCAAGTTCGGCCCAAATAAGTACCAACACCAATAGTACCAGCCCAATCCAAAGCCATTTTAGCGGCGATGCCTGTACCTTACGGTAAATGAATTCGCAGGCTAATGCCGTACCAAGTAGCAAGCCACCGGCAACTACAAAGTCAAGCACACTCCAGTGAACTTCACTAGAAAATTGCATTGCTATGAATGGAATCAATAATAGTAATGCTACTGTAGCCGCAATCCAGCTAAATCGTTTGAAACTAATCATGTTGATACACTTTAAGACGCAAATATAAAAAGCACTTTGGAATACAAAGTAAAAATATTTTCTGTTCTTCCCTTACGGTAAATGTTCCTACCGATTTTTCATTTACCGTAAGGTAGTGTTAAAAAAATGGGGCGGCCGAAGGCCGCCCCATACATACATCATGCACTATCTATCATTAAGCTAGATCAAAACGATCGAGGTTCATTACTTTATTCCAAGCTGCAACAAAGTCGTGCACAAATTGCTCTTTGCCATCTTCACAAGCATACACTTCGGCAATGGCACGAAGCTCTGTGTTAGAACCAAAAATTAAATCGGCACGTGTGGCAGTCCACTTAACAGCACCAGTGGCTCTATCGCTACCAATAAAGCCTTGTTGCACGCTATCAGCAGCTTTCCAGGTAGTACCAAAGTCGAGCAAATTCACAAAAAAGTCGTTGGTAAGTACACCAGGCTTATCCGTGAATACACCGTGCTTAGAACCATCGTAGTTCGCATCTAGGGCACGCAAACCACCTACTAAAACAGTCATTTCAGGTGCAGTTAGTGTAAGCAATTGGGCTTTGTCTACCAATAACTCTTCTGCACTTGCCGTAGCTCTTCTGCTCAAATAGTTGCGGAAACCATCGGCAATAGGCTCTAACACTGCGAATGATGCTACATCGGTTTGAGCTTCGCTAGCATCGGCACGACCAGGCGTGAAAGGAACGGTAATATTATGACCTGCATCTTTCGCTGCCTTTTCAATTGCGGCAGCACCTGCTAACACAATTACATCGGCTAATGATACCGCTTTGCCATTGGTTTGCGCTGCATTAAATGCTTGCTGCACACCTTCTAGTGCACTTAACACTTTTGCCAAACGAGCAGGGTTATTAGCTTCCCAATATTTTTGAGGTGCTAAACGAATACGAGCACCATTGGCACCACCACGCTTATCAGAACCTCTAAAAGTTGATGCCGAAGCCCAAGCGGTAGCTACTAATTCGCCTACAGTTAAACCTGTGGCTAAAATTTGAGCTTTTAAGCTTACAATATCATTGGCATCTACTAAAGTATGTGTAACGGCAGGAATAGGATCTTGCCAAATCAATTCTTCAGCTGGCACTTCCGGACCTAAATAACGACCACGTGGACCCATATCGCGGTGGGTTAACTTAAACCAAGCACGTGCAAATGCATCGGCAAAAGCATCTGGATTTTCGTAGAAATGACGTGATACTTTTTCGTATGCAGGATCAAAACGAAGTGCTAAGTCGGTAGTTAACATCATCGGCTGATGACGCTTACTAGCATCGTGTGCATCGGGTACAGTACCTTCACCTGCATTACCTTTTGGCTTCCACTGATGTGCACCTGCTGGGCTCTTTGTAAGTTCCCACTCGTATTCGAACAAATGCTTGAAATAATCGTGGCTCCATTGTGCAGGTGTTGTAGTCCAGGCTCCTTCTAACCCACTGGTAATGGTATGCTCAGAGTGACCTTTGCCAAAAGTATTCTTCCATCCTGTGCTTTGCTCTTCAATGCTTGCACCTGCAGGTTCTGCACCAACGTATTTGCTCGGATCGGCGGCACCATGGGTTTTACCGAAAGTGTGACCACCAGCAATTAATGCTACAGTTTCCTCATCGTTCATTGCCATACGGCCAAATGTTTCGCGAATGTCGCGAGCAGAAGCAATCGGGTCAGGATTACCATTAGGTCCTTCTGGATTCACATAGATTAAACCCATTTGAACAGCTGCCAATGGGTTTTCTAATTCACGGTCGCCAGTGTAACGGTTGTCGCCTAACCACTCTTTTTCAGAACCCCAGTATACATCTTCTTCTGGCTCCCAAACATCTTCACGACCGCCAGCAAAACCAAAGGTTTTGAAACCCATTGTTTCGAGGGCTACATTACCAGCAAGAATCATTAAATCAGCCCAAGAAAGCTTTTTACCATACTTTCTTTTGATAGGCCACAACAACAAACGAGCCTTATCTAAGTTGGCATTATCGGGCCAGCTATTCAACGGTGCAAAACGCTGTGTACCTGTGCCAGCACCACCACGACCATCAGAAATACGGTATGTACCTGCACTATGCCAAGCCATACGAATCATAAATGGACCATAATGGCCATAATCGGCAGGCCACCAATCTTGCGAAGTAGTCATTAACGCTGCTAAATCTTTTTTAACAGCATCGTAATCTAAACTTTTGAAAGCCTCGGCATAATTGAACTGCTCACCCATTGGGTTGGATAAGTTCGAATGCTGACGTAAGATGTTTAATTTTAATTGATTCGGCCACCAATCGCGGTTGCGAGTGCCGCCACCGGCTCCTTGCTTCAAAGCACCACCAGCGAACGGACATTTACTTTCGCCATTCACGTTATAAGACGTGTGGCTGTGTGTGTTTTCTGCCATTGTGTACAATTTATAATGTAAAAATGTGATGAAAATATCGATTGCTAGCACTTCAAAGTTATCCTAAAAAGCTGCTATGCAGCGCAACATTACAGCTTATAACAGATAAATAGAATTGATTGTTTTTATAGAAATATAGTTTCTATCTATCAACTTCACCGGCACCTATAAATCTGAAACTATTTTATAAGTTATCGCCTTACGGCAAATGTTGAAGCACGTGTTGAGCTGTGTATTAATAACATGGAATTGTTACCAGCGACCATCTATTTACCGTAAGGTTTTCTTAACAAACGCCTCCAATCATGGTATACAATCGCCGCTCCTGTAAAACCAATGTTGCATTACACCAACGGTAGCAACAGCCATTATTGCACTTGTAGCTTGGCAGCAAAAACAAACCATGAAACACATTTTCACCACCATTTTTATGGCAAGCAGTATCGCTTGCTTTTCGCAACCACTACAAATAACACCATCGCGAAGTGCAACAGAGCGTAAATGGATGAAGCCAGAATCGTATGAAATGGAGTGGTACATGCTTAATAATGGAAGCAAAACCATGCTTGGCACTGTAACTACCAATGTGAGTATTCAAAAAAACCAGTTGTACTTGGTAACGAGTGTAGCACTCAAACAAATGCCGGGCAAGTGGGTAGATACTTCTATTGCAAATGCAAATACACTGTCACCCGTGTATCATGCATCGTACAATCAACAAAGAGATATGGCGTTGCATTTCAACGATAATGTAACAGGTTATTATCACGATAAAATGAAAAGTCAGTATAACATGGTTAACGAAGCTTCGGAAGTAAGCTTCTTCGATAGTAACCTGTACCCTTACTTACTACGCTTTTTATCGTTCAAAGAAAATTATACTGCTGCAATTCCCATTTTTGATTACAACCCTAATGGTGTGATGGGTGTGGTGCATGCCTACATTACCAATGTAAGTACCAGTACCATTGAACACCAACAACTTGGCAAACGTGCTGTATGGGCTGTTACTGTTACCGACGAGTTGAATGGCAATGCTGCCAGTACTAGCATCTACTACATAGACCAACAAGATAGAACTTTATGGAAACAAGAAATTACAGCTGGTAAGAGAACGATGTTGATGACTAGAAAAGAAGTTTTATAAAATCAACAAAAACACTGCTTGAAAGTGTTACTTATAGCTGTTCAATAAAGCTAACTATCAAAATAGTTAGCTTTGTTTTTTAAGATTGTATATGTCGCAACCATTACCCATCATTATTGCAGCGGGTGGCTTGGTAACTAACAGCAACCAAGAACTGCTCATGATTTTTAGAAGAGAAAAATGGGATTTACCGAAAGGTAAACTAGACCCGTATGAAGATATTCCTACATGTGCCATTAGAGAAGTAACGGAAGAAACAGGCGTTGCACCGCTTACACTTACTCAATTTCATCATATTACCTATCACGACTATTTCGATACTTGGCAACAACAAGATGTACGGAAAGCAACGCATTGGTATGGTATGACAACACCCGGCGTACCTATGTTAACGCCACAAATAGAAGAAGATATTACGGCTGTAGCTTGGGTGCCACTACCGCAAGTAGCTGATAAGTTAGCCAATACATATCCAAACATTGTTGAAGTGGTTACTGCGTGGCAACAGTATCACGCTTTACAACAGCAACGGTAAGCCTGCTAACGCATACCAAACGGTTTCTTTCATCGGTAATTTTAATGTCCCAAACATGTGAGGTTCTACCTAAGTGTAGCGGCGATGCTGTAGCAGTTACGGTACCATACTTCACACTTCTCAGATGATTGGCATTAATTTCCATACCAACGCAGTAGTATTTTTCATGATTTACAACCAATGCACTTGCCACACTACCAACGGTTTCGGCAAGCGCTACACTTGCACCGCCATGCAATAATCCATAAGGTTGATGTGTTCTATGATCTACAGGCATAGAAGCCTGCAAAAAATTAGCACCCACAGCTACGAAACGCATCCCTAAATGCTCGCCTAACGTGTTTTTGCCCCAATGCTCAAAATCACTTAACTGAATATCTTTCTTAAACCAAATTACATCCATAAAAAACTTTATTAGCGTTGTAAGCTATCAATAACAGCTTGTGGTAAAAAGGGAGAAGCATCTCCCCCATTTTTAATAATGTCGCGAACAATCGTACTTGCTACTGATGTGTATTTAGGTTCACCTGTTAAAAAAACAGTTTCAATATGCCTGTCGAGCGTTCTATTGGCGTCGGCAATCATTTTTTCGTATTCAAAATCACTTACAAAACGAATACCACGTAGTATAAAACGGGCACCTATACTTTGGCAGTAATTTACCGTAAGGCCATCGTAAGTGGCGGCTGATACTTTAGGCTCATTAGCAAAAATTTGTTGCACCCAAACCACTCTTTGTTCGGCGCTGAACATGGGTGTTTTAGCAGCGTTCGCACCAATACCAACCACAATTTGATCGAACAATGGCAATGCTCTTTCAATGATATCAATATGCCCCAAGGTTATAGGATCGAAAGTGCCGGGGAAAAGACAAATACGCATAATACATGAATTAAAAGTGTTTCCTACGAACGATGTAACAGAGCCTGTTCAATTCTATCAAGACCTTCTGCCAAAACTGCTTTACTGGTGCTGATACAAATTCTAATATGCCCTTCGGCACCTGGCCCAAACCAACGTGCAGCACCAGGCACTACAGCCACTTTAGCTTTTTCCATACAAAACGTAGCAAATTCAGTGCTAGTCATACCCGTACCAGTGATATTAGGAAAAACCAAATAACAACCTTGCGGTAAATGACAGGTAATACCTTGCATAGCATTTAATCTGGCTACAGCATAGTTACGCATATCGGTAAGATGTGCTAAAAAATCTGCTACCCAATACCAAGCATGTTCAAATGCTGCTTGCCCTGCTACTTGCGATAAGGTACTAACACCATATGCCGTAGTTCGCATTTGCGACGCTTGCAACAAGCCTTCGTGCACTGCTGCATTCGGACTAACGATAAAACCTACACGCAAGCCCGCCATACCAAAACTTTTACTGAAACCATACACAGTAATGGTTCGTGCAGCAATAGCTGCATCAAGTGCAGCCATACTTACAAACGTTGCCTCTGGGAAAATGATATCGCTCCAGATTTCATCGTTCATAATCCACAGATTATATTTTACCGCAAGGTTACCGATGGCGAACAACTCATCACGTGAAAACACTTTTCCGATCGGATTCAACGGATTACACAAGCACAACATTTTAGTGTTAGGTGTAATCATAGATTCCAGCAAGGCTATATCAAACTGTCCGGTAGTAACATCTATCGGCAATAGCTTGGCTACACCGCCTGCATTATCTACAGCGGCTTTGAACAAAAAATCAACGGGATCAAACACAATGGCTTCTTCGCCGGGCTGTAAGCAGTACTTCGCAATGATAAACATGCCTTGCGCAGCACTATCCACAGGCAATACTAAATCTTCATGTGTATGAATTTGCTTACGTTGCTGCAATGTAGCCGTAATGGTTTTTCTGAATGCGGGCAAGCCTTCTGCAGGCCCATAACTAAAAACACGCTCGTTGGCATAGGCTTTAATAGCATCGGCAATTTCAGGTGCGCTACTAAAGTCGGGGTCGGCGGCAGTAAGCGGAATTACGTCTTCAGGTAAGGTTGCCCAACGCAGGTTGTAGGCCCTACTGCGTAAGGCTTTGAGGTTAATATCAGTAGCAGAAAATGACACAGCAATAATTTTAAAGTGACCAACATCAATAACTTGCAAAAGCAAGAAAACCCCTCGATGCGGAGGGGTTCTTTTTACTTTACAGTAAATGCATTAAGCATTACGATTAACACAATTCAAATCTTCAAAAGCTACAGTTAATCGCTTGATGAAGGTTTCTTCACCTTTACGCAACCATACTCTTGGATCGTAATATTTTTTGTTGGGCTTATCTGCACCTTCCGGGTTACCTAATTGTGCTTGCAAATAAGCTTCTTTCGCTTTGTAATTATCCAATACACCTTCCCAAAATGCCCACTGCAAGTCGGTATCAATATTCATTTTGATAGCACCATAGCTGATAGCTTCACGAATTTGATGTTGCGGACTACCACTACCACCATGGAATACAAAGTATACTGGCTTTTCACCTGTACCAAACTTCTCTTGAATGTACACCTGACTATTCTTCAAAATTTCAGGACGTAACTGTACGTTACCAGGGCTGTACACACCATGTACATTACCAAAGGCAGCGGCTACAGTGAATAAATCACCAACCTTACCCAATTCTTCGTAAGCGTAGGCCACATGTTGCGGTTGAGTGTATAACTTATCATTTTCTACATCGCTGTTGTCAACGCCATCTTCTTCACCACCAGTTACACCTAATTCAATTTCAATACCCATACCCAACGGCTGCATACGCTTGAAAAACTCTACAGAAGTATGAATATTTTCTTCAATAGGTTCTTCACTTAAATCAAGCATGTGAGAACTGAACAAGGGCTGTCCTTTTTCTTTAAAATACTGTTCACCGGCATCAATTAATCCGCTAATCCAAGGCAACCATTTTTTAGCCGCATGATCGGTATGTAATACAACGGGAACACCGTAGTACTTCGCAACGTTATGAATATGTAAAGCACCAGAAATGGCACCATAAATATTGGCTTGCAACGCATCGTTTGGCATACCCTTACCAGCGATAAACTGAGCACCGCCATTCGAAAACTGTATGATAACAGGACTATTAACCTTAGCTGCTGTTTCAAGTGTTGCATTAATGCTGTTGGTACCAATAGTATTTACAGCTGGCAATGCAAATTCGTTCGCTTTAGCATCTTGTAACAAAGCTTTTAATTCTTCGCCGTGTAACACACCGGCTCTGTACTTACCCATGATTCTAATTTTAAGTAGTTAGTGTAATAAGGATCTGCCCAAAACACTTGTTTTTTGCGTGGCTAAGTTAACAGAAATACACCACAATTATGCCATAACAGGCATGTAATAACCACCTTACGGTAAATGGTAGTTGAATAAAATCAGCTTTTACCGTAAGGCCATCTATTTTTGCGGCTACATTTTTGAAAAATATGGCAGTTGCAGTTGAAAAATATAGGTCGCTTCAAACCGCGTTAACAGCAAAACAAGTAACCTTGGTGGCAGTGAGCAAACTAAAGCCAGCATCCGATATACAAGCACTTTATGATGAAGGCCACCGCCACTTTGGAGAAAATTATGTGCAAGAATTAGTAGATAAGCAAGCACAACTCCCCAACGATATTCAATGGCATTTTATCGGGCATTTGCAAAGCAATAAGGTAAAGTACATCGCTCCTTTCGTGCATCTTATTCACGGTATCGATAGCTTAAAGTTGTTGCAAGAAGTGAATAAGCAGGCCGCCAAAAATCAACGTATCATCCAATGTTTGTTGCAGGTTCACATAGCTACAGAAGATACAAAACACGGCATGAATGCCGATGAACTAGCGGCTTGCCTGGCACACCTCAACACCCACCCTTTACCACATGTGCAAGTAATCGGCTTGATGGGCATGGCCAGTTTCACAGATGATACCACACAACTTTCCAAAGAATTTACCACCCTGCAACAAATGTATCAACAGCATCAACACTTTGGATTCAACACCCTATCCATGGGCATGAGTGGCGATTACGAACAGGCGATACAGCACGGCAGTAACATGGTACGTATTGGCAGCCTGTTATTTGGTCACAGAAGCTAGTTACCTTACGGTAAATGACCTATTTCAATTTACCGTAAGGTAATACAAGCTCATTTCAGTTATTACAAGCCTTTCAGAATATTTTTTAAAGTAGAATTAAAGGCCATTTTAAAGCCCCATCTTGGGTGTAAAAACCTTATTTTCGCAAGCCCGCATTAACAACCAAAAAAGCGGTTTTTTCACATGAGTGAAGCGCAAAACGAATTAACACAACCCGGTTACGGTGCCGATAGTATTCAGGTTTTAGAAGGTTTAGAAGCCGTGCGTAAGCGTCCGGCAATGTACATTGGCGATGTTGGTGTAAAAGGCCTGCATCATTTGGTGTACGAGGTGGTCGATAACTCTATCGATGAAGCGCTTGCAGGATATTGCAAAAACATTATTGTTAATATTCACGAGGATAACAGCATCAGCGTTCAAGACGATGGTCGTGGTATTCCCACAGCCATGCACACGAAAGAAAAACGTAGTGCCTTAGAAGTAGTAATGACCGTACTACACGCTGGTGGCAAGTTCGATAAAAATACGTATAAAGTTTCTGGTGGTTTGCACGGTGTGGGTGTAAGCTGCGTGAATGCACTGAGTACGCACTTGCATGTAACAGTACAGCGTGAAGGCAAAATATTTGAGCAAGAGTATAAAACAGGTATCCCGCAATACGCTGTTCGTGAAATTGGCACCAGCGACATCACAGGTACTAAAGTGCATTTCTGGCCCGATGGCAGCATTTTTCAAGTTACTACCTACAACAGAGATATTCTTGAAGGTCGCCTGCGTGAATTAGCATACCTCAACAAGCGTATCAAAATACAACTGAACGATCTCCGCGAACGCAGCGAAGATGGCACCCCTTACAGTGTAGATTTCTACAGCGAAGGCGGTATTGTTGAGTTTGTAGAAATGCTCGATAAAACCAGTAATCGTTCGCCGTTGATTTCTCAAACGCTGTATTTTGAAGGTCACGACGAAAATTCAAACGTTGCCGTTGAAGTAGCCATGACCTACAACGACGATTTCAAGGAGCATATCTTCAGCTATGTGAACAACATTAATACCATCGAAGGTGGTACGCATGTTACTGGATTTCGTCAGGCATTAACACGTGTATTCAAAAGCTATGGCGATAAAGAAGGCTTGTTCGAGAAAGCCAAAATTGAAGTAGAAGGCGATGATTTTAGAGAAGGCTTAAGTGCTATTATTTCGGTTAAAGTACCCGAACCACAGTTTGAGGGACAAACAAAAACCAAACTTGGTAATAGCGATGTAGCTGGTATTGTACAAACAACCGTTGCCAAATCGCTTCAAAATTACCTCGAAGAAAATCCAAAGGAAGCCAAAAACGTTATCAGCAAAATCATCCTTGCTGCACAAGCCAGGGTGGCTGCTAAAAAAGCCCGTGAATTGGTTCAACGGAAAACAGTACTCTCAGGTGGCGGCTTACCGGGTAAGCTAGCCGATTGCTCTGAACGTGATGCCGAAAAATGTGAACTGTTTCTGGTAGAGGGTGATTCGGCTGGTGGTACCGCCAAACAAGGCCGCGACAGAAGCTATCAAGCTATCCTACCCTTACGTGGTAAGATTTTGAACGTTGAGAAAGCCATGGAGCATAAGATTTACGAGAACGAAGAAATCCGCAACATCTTCACTGCAATGGGTGTAACCATCGGCACACCTGAAGATCCGAAAGCACTGAATTTAAGTAAGCTCCGCTACCACAAACTCATCATCATGACCGATGCCGATGTTGATGGTAGCCACATTGCTACATTAATTCTCACTTTCATTTTCCGCTACATGAAAGAGTTGGTACAAATGGGCTACGTATACATAGCCAACCCGCCACTCTATCTTGTGAAAAAGGGCAAAGAAGCCGAATACGCATGGACAGAAGAGCAACGCAAAGGCTTTATTGAAAAACTAGGTAACGGTAAAGAAGACAGCGTAACGGTACAACGCTACAAAGGTTTGGGTGAAATGAACGCCGAACAGTTATGGGAAACTACCATGGATCCTACACGCAGAACTTTGAAGCAGGTAACCATTGAAAGTGCAGCCGAAGCCGATCGTGTATTCAGTATGCTCATGGGCGACGAGGTAGCGCCACGCCGCGAGTTTATAGAAACACATGCCAAGTACGCTAATATCGATGTATAAAAATACCTTACGGTAAATGATCGATCAGATAATAAACAAGAAGAAGGCGGCCTCCGGCCGCCTTCTTCTTGTTTGAGGTGGTAATGCATAACTTACAAGTGTTATTTGCTACATAACAACATTTACCGTAAGGTAACGACACAAAAAAGCCACCTAAAAAGGTGGCCTTACTTACCCATCCAATGCTCCAAAGCTAATCAAGAGCACCGAATTATTTAACAATACTGCTCAAATGCAGCAATAAGGTTGTTGGCAATAGCTTGCGCCGGACGGCCTTCAATTTGATGACGCTCTACCATGTGCACCAACTGGCCATCTTTAAACAAGGCAACCGCTGGCGAACTTGGCGGATAAGGCAATAAAAATTCACGCACTTTTTGTACGGCTTCTTTATCAAAACCGGCAAAGCTTGTAGCCAATCTATCAGGACGCTTTGTAGTGTTGTTAACAGCCATTACCACACCCGGACGGGCACTGCCTGCAGCACAACCACACACAGAGTTAATCATAACTAAGGTAGTGCCAGACTGTGTTAAAGTAGCTGCTACTGCTTCGGGCGTAGCTAAATCTTCAAAACCATTATCTGTAAGTTCTGCCTTCATGGGCAGCACAATTTCTGCTGGATACATAATCTTTTTCTCCTTTTTCGTTTACAAAGCAAAAATAGCAATCCAAACAAACCACCCCAAAAAGTATTTATTTTTGTCAATATGACACCTTTTTGATTTTACTTTTGTCATTTTGTCTTAAATTTTACCAAAGTAGTGACACCCTTAAGGGTAAAATGATGGTTTTAACCACTGGTACACCCTTTGCAACATGTTCAGCGAAGTCAAAAATTTAAAAAACACAAATCATACCATTATGACACTCGTTAAAAACAATTACCGCAACTTGAACAGCTTGTTTGAAGATTTCTTCAACAACACACCGAATTTGTACCAATCGAATTTTCAGGTACCACCCGTGAACATTCATGAAAACAACGAAGGCTATCATGTAGAACTGATTGCCCCAGGCTTACAAAAAGAAGATTTCAAAGTACAGCTCGAAAAAGGGTTGCTAACTATTAGCTACGAGAAAAAAGCAGAAGAAGTAAAGAACGATTATAAAACCCATCGCAGAGAGTTTAGCTTCAATAGCTTTAAACGTTCATTCACCATCGACGATAAAATTGACAGCGATAACATACAAGCTCGCTATAACAACGGCGTATTGCAACTATTACTTCCTAAAAAAGAAGAAGTAAAAGTTGTACCGAAGGCAATCACCATTCAATAAGTTTTGAGTAGTAGGTTTTTCATAGCAGTTGGTTTTGGTTTACGGTTCCGCCACATGGCGGAACCTTTTTTATTGGTACAAGTTTGCCAACTGCTTGCCAATAGCAGCATAACTAAAATGTGCTTGTGCATGCGCTGCTATTGCGGCCCTATCGAAGGTATATTGTGCATTTGCAATAGCCAGTATGGCGGTGGTAAGTGCCACTTCATCTTGAGGTGTTATTAATACACCGTTAGTAGCATTAACAACCTCTGATACACCACCTACATTAGTACTGATAACGGGCAGGCCGCAACACAATGCTTCAAGAATAACACATGGCATGTTTTCATAATTACTAAACAATATAAACGCCTCGCTAGTCTGCATACGGGCAGCAAGTACAGCCTGCGGTTGCATCCCTTCAAATACAACCACATCGGCTAGCCTCAGTTGATGTACCAAGACAACCACATGCTCGGGAGCAAATCCTAACATAAGCAAACGCAGTTGTGGTGCTTGCATGTATGCCTGCTGAAAAGCCCGTAACAAACCCTCCGGATTTTTTGGATGATTCATGGTACTTGCATGCAATAGCCAAACTTCAGATTGTTTGGCAACAGATGCTTGGAGGTAAAAAATAGTGGTATCTACCACATTAAATACGGGTGTGAACGGTTTGCTAGCATGTAACACTTGCTGTAACATGGCATTTCCCAAATAACTACTTACAGGTGCAAAAACAGTTGCGTGATGTAAAGTGGTTTTCACCAACCATTTGAACCATGCATTGCGTTTTTCAAAGGCATCTAACGCATACTTATTATAAATACCCCAATGCTCCGTTAGTGCAAATGGCAGCTTGTAACGCCACTTCAACCAAAGTGCAGCTATTCCCATTTTCACGGGAACATGTACATGTACCCACCGAGGTAATCCGTATTGTTGCAAAAGTTCATTTACCGCAAGGTATAAGCAATACATGTATCGCAATTGCAACAAAATTTTCTGCCATATATTTCCTTGCTCAACAGCTTTTAAGTAATAGATGTATGCGGTGTGTTGTGCATTTTCTTTCACTTCCCTTACGGGCAAATGCGTATCAGGAGGTACTAGTTGTATATGAATAACTTTTACCGTAAGGTATGTACTCAACGCCTCGGCATGACGCTCTATAAAATCGCCATTGTACCGATCGTAACGATTCGGATACCAGCTTGCCAACCATAATATGTAGTTAGCTTTTTGTGGCATGTTGCGTTGTATGTTTTCCTGCAATTAATTGCCAAAGCCATTGATAATCTGCTTGCCGCCAACCCAATAAAGTTCGCCAAGATATTGCCTCGTATTGCTGCAACTGATACCATGCAAATACCGTGTTGGCCAAATATGCCACGCTACTAATAATTGCCGCTGCTACATAACCATAGGTAGGAACCCAAATAGCACAAGCAATCAACACAACAATTAACGCAATAGTAGCCCCAACAATATTCACCCAAACTTTACCACGTCCACTAAAATATGCAGATAGCAACGCTAATACCGATAAGCCCCACAAGCCTGGCAGCAATAATAAAAAAGGAATATGCATGGTGGCAAAGCTGCTGCCGAAAACACTTGTAAAAAGCCATTCACCCATGAGCAGTAGTGCCAAAGCAATTAGAACAAAAACTTGCCAAAGTAATCTGCTCACACTACCAACACTTTTAATTATTTCATCATAATTAGTTCGGCCTGCAGTTTGCGGGAAAATAGCTGTAGCAAGTATTTGAGGTACAATCAATAACATTTGTCCCAGCTTGCTTGCTTGAATATAGTTACCAAGTGCTTCAGGCTGTTGCAAAGTAGCTTGTTGTACAAACCAATAATCTATCCGATACACCAAAAAAAAGATAGCATTACCCAACAACGCCATCGTAGAAAAACGCAATACGGTTTTTAGCATTTTCCATTGAGGCCACTGCATCATAGGCCAAGCCTTGTACTGTAATGAAAAAACAAACAACAATACCAAACCCTGTATCGGATGAACATAAAAAAACGCATCGAGATACGGCTTGATATGCATGTTATCTGTTGGCATACCTAAATACAACAAATACACAATCAACAATAAGTTAATTGCTACCAATATGGCATGCGGCACTACAAACGAGCCTTTTGCAAAGAAGAGATTACAAAAAATGTTTTGCATTAAAATACCGAGTATGTAAGCGAAAGCATAACTAGTACTATCGGCTACTGTTATGCCAAGTGGTGCTTGCGGAACTTGTACACCCAACACATACAACACTCCCAACAACAATGCAGCAACAATAGTAGCAACAATACCCCAAGTAACTAAAGGTGGTAATGCTTCATTTTTAGCCGCTACATAGCTCAATCCATTTTCAATATTAAAACCGGTAAGCATTACCATAAATGCAAATACGTTGCTTACATAAAACAACCAACCACTGATAGTTGCTTGCAAGTACCTACTCACCATGATGTTGAGCAATAATATCACAACAAAATACAGCCCACGCCATAAAATACTTTGTTGTAATGCTTTTTGCAAACTCATAGGTACGAATATAAGTACTGCATGCCGATGCTGTATTACAAAAACAACAATCCCTACCTTTGCATTATGGTGGAAGCAAAAATTGGCACTGATATTGCGTACGCTGCTACCCTACTACAGCAAGGCGAGGTTGTTGCCATTCCAACAGAAACAGTGTATGGATTAGCAGGCAATGCCCTAGATACACATAGTATTGAAAAAATATATATCGCAAAGCAGCGACCACTTTTTAATCCGCTGATATTACACACACACAGTATAGCTGCAATACAACAATTTGCTCAAATAAGCGATGCCACCATTGCCATTGCACAACATTTTATGCCAGGTGCATTAACGCTTTTACTACCTAAAAAAGCAATTGTACCCGATTTGCTTACAGCTGGCAGTAGTAAAGTTGCAGTTCGCATTCCAAATCATCCGGTAACGCTGGCGTTATTAAAGCAGCTGTCTTTTCCACTTGCTGCGCCAAGTGCGAATCCGTTTGGATACATTAGTCCAGTTACAGCGGCACATGTATTGAAAGGCTTACAATATCAAATACCTTATATACTCGATGGCGGCCCTTGCAGCGTTGGTGTAGAAAGTACAATCATAGAAGTGCTACCACAAGTAGTAATGATACACCGTGTGGGTGGCATTGCAGTAGAAGCCATTCAAGCTGTCACCAACTTACCGGTTCAAGTAGTTAAAAAACATACGGCACAGCAGGTGCATACACCCGGACAATTAAAAAGTCATTACGCACCGCATACCCCTTTATACGTAGGCGACATCCATCAATTGTACGAACAGTATGGCAAAGGCAAGCGAGTGGCTGTTATCGCCTTACGGCAAATGTATACGCAACCTAACATCACCAATTTCACACTTGCTCCAGATGGAGATATTGCCACCGCTGCTGCTCACTTGTTTGAAGTGATGCATACGATTGACAATGGCCATTTCGATGTTATTTTAGCAGAATCATTTCCTGAAATAGGCTTAGGCTTGGCTATTAATGATAGATTACACAGAGCACAAGTACAATGGAAGTAAGAACTGCAATTGTATTTACCCTAAGGTATTACGAGTTTCAGTGTAATTAACGGATTATAAAACGGCCACCGCCTCTGAATCGTGGCTGCCAATAACGATCATTTAAATCGCTGATCATTACGCCTTGACTAGTACTTGCATGCACAAACTTGTTGTTGGTTAAATACACTCCCACATGATTGATACGCGTACCCGAACCAAAGAATACCAAATCGCCTTCTTGTAATTGCTCGGTTTCAATTTTTTCACTTCTGTCGTACTGTTCTTGCGATGTACGCGGAATGCTTACACCATACACATCTCGAAGTATTACCGTTGTAAATCCGGAGCAATCAATACAATTTTGGGTATTACCACCCAAACAGTAACGTGTGCCCCACCATAACTCAATTTGTTGTAGCAATGGTAGGTTTCTTAAACGTTCAGCAGTTGCGTCTAACTCAATAGCGTATTTCAGTTGCAGGCCTGTAAGTTCTTCTGTGCTAACAAAACCAACAGTAGGCATCGGACTGTTATCTACTTCACCACTGCTTTGATTGGTTTTAGGCTTTTTTACCACCTTACGAACCGTAGTAGTTTGAGGCTTTGTTTCGGCATCGCCTTTGATAGTGATATCCTCAATGAATACTGGCTTACCGGGTTGCTTTCGTACAGTTACATTCACTTTTTTATTGCCGCTCATATCTTTTGCCGTAAGGCTCTTGATATTGCGACAACTTGCTAAAAGAATCAAACATAAAACAGGACTAACTCGTTGCAACCACGTCATGGCCGCAATATAATCTAAGCTTGTAAAACATAACTGATGGTTTATAAGTTTTTGCGATGCCAATCTACGACGTGAATAACTGAATTTTCATTTACCGTAAGGTAGTTTTGAGTGGTATAAATAATGCTTGTACATCTGCAATGGCAATACCCATAAGGGTTGTAGCTTACTTACGTAAATATTATTAATGTGAGTAAAACTAACTTTTTTTTACCCATTTTTTAGACCAAGTTTGCAATTGTTGTTACCGGAAATGGAAGTAAAAGCGAACTACTATGCCTCGATATTCACACCTACACGTTCATACACAGTATTCATTACTCGATGGTGCTGCACCTATTAATAGTCTCTTTCAAAAAGCCAAACGCGATAATATGCCTGGCCTTGCCATCACCGATCATGGCAATATGTTTGGCGTATTTTCTTTTGTAGCACAAGCTTGGAAAGATACCCGTGTGGTAGGTACCGATGCGAATGGTAAAGAAATCACTGAACCTGTTGTGAAGCCTATTGTGGGCTGTGAGTTTTACGTAGTAGAAGACCGTCACCAAAAAACATTCTCGAAAGAAAAAAAAGACGATCGCTTTCATCAGCTTTTCTTGGCTAAAAACAAAAAGGGCTATCAAAACCTCATCAAGCTAACATCGCTTGGTTTTATTGAAGGTATGTACAGTAAGTACCCTCGTATCGATAAGGCTTTGATAGAACAATATCATGAAGGACTAATTGCAACTACATGCTGCATTGGTGCATACGTACCACAAACCATTCTTCGCCATGGCGAAGCAGCTGCAGAAAAAGAGTTTCAATGGTGGCTTAACCTATTTGGTGAAGATTATTACATTGAACTACAACGCCACAAACTGAAAGAGCAAGAACAAGTGAATGAAGTACTTTTAAAATGGGCTAAAAAGTATAATGTTCCTGTAATTGCCAGTAACGATAGCCATTACGTAGATAAAGATGATGCCAATGCCCACGACATTCTTTTATGTATCAATACAGGTGAAAAACAAAGTACACCTGGGTTCGATGATTTTGTGAACGACGAGCTACAGATAAAAAACCGCCGTTTCAAATTTCCGAACGATCAGTTTTATTTTAAAACAACCCACGAAATGTCGGAGCTATTTGCCGACATTCCAGAAGCGATTGATAATACCAATGCTATTGTTGACAAGGTAGAAGTGCTTAATCTTAAAAAAGACATTCTCCTACCCGCCTTCCCGATTCCGAAAGAGTTTCAAACATCCGACGATAGTAACCTGAACCAATGGAATTACTTACACTATCTTACGTACGAAGGTGCTAAAGAGCGCTACGGCGAAATCGGCGAAGAAGTACGTGAACGCCTCGATTTTGAGTTGTTCACCATTAAAACCATGGGATTTGCAGGTTACTTTTTAATTGTATCAGACTTCATTAAGGCGGGCCGTAACCTTGGCGTATTCGTTGGGCCTGGCCGTGGTTCGGCTGCTGGTAGTGCTGTTGCGTATTGTATTGGCATTACTAATATTGACCCCATTAAGTACAACCTGCTTTTCGAGCGTTTTTTGAACCCCGACCGTAAGAGCATGCCCGATATTGATACCGATTTCGACGATGAAGGTCGCCAGCGTGTTATTGATTACGTGGTGAACAAATATGGACAAAATCAGGTAGCGCAAATTATTACCTACGGTACCATGGCGGCCAAAATGAGTATTAAAGATGTTGCCCGTGTACTTGATTTACCACTTTCAGAAAGCAACGCACTCGCCAAACTGGTTCCCGATAAGCCCGGCACCGATTTGGGCAGGGTGTTAAATGCTCCCCTTACGGTAAAAGATGGTGAAAAAAGTTTAGAAGAAAAAGAAGGCCTCGGCCCCGATGATTTAGAGAATATTCGCCAACTGCGTGCCATTTACGCAAGTGATACCGATCCTAGAAGTCAGGTGCTAAAAGAAGCAGAACGTTTAGAAGGCTCTGTACGTAACACTGGCATACACGCTGCCGGTATCATTATTGCTCCAAAAGATTTAACGGAACTAATACCCGTTGCCACCGCTAAAGATTCTGATTTGTGGGTAACACAAATTGAAGGTTCGGTAATTGAAGAAGCTGGCGTTATTAAAATGGACTTTCTTGGTTTAAAAACCTTATCGATCATTAAAACTGCGCTAGAATTAATCAAACAAAACCACGGCATTACCATTGCCATTGATGAAATTCCACTCGACGATGCCAGCACCTATGCACTTTATCAGCGGGGCGAAACCAACGCTACATTCCAGTTTGAAAGTGTAGGTATGCAAAAATATCTCCGCGAACTCAAGCCCGACGTTTTCGCAGACCTTATTGCAATGAACGCCTTGTATCGTCCGGGACCACTTGCCTACATCCCAAATTTTATTGCCCGTAAGCACGGCCGCGAAAAAATTGAATACGACCTCCCAGAAATGGAAGAACACCTCGCCGATACTTATGGTATTACGGTGTACCAAGAGCAGGTAATGTTGTTATCGCAAAAACTAGCAGGCTTTAGTAAAGGCGATGCCGACGTGCTACGAAAGGCCATGGGTAAGAAAGACCGCAAAACCCTCGATAAAATGAAAGGCAAGTTTATTGAAGGTGCTACAGCCAAAGGCCATCCTTCCGACAAACTTGAAAAAATTTGGACCGACTGGGAAGCATTTGCACAGTATGCTTTTAATAAAAGTCATAGTACTTGCTATGCTTTTGTAGCCTATCAAACGGGCTATCTTAAAGCACATTACCCCAGCGAGTACATGGCGGCTGTATTAAACCACGCGAGTGACCTCGACAAAATCACCTTCTTTATGGAAGAGTGTAAGCGAATGGGTTTAAAAGTGCTCGGCCCCGATGTTAACGAATCGCAGAAAGGCTTTGCTGTGAATCAAAAAGGCGAAATACGCTTTGGCCTTGCCGGCTTAAAAGGCGTTGGTGAAGCAGCCATTGAAAATATTGTTGCAGAACGCAAAGCCAACGGCCCATTCGCTTCCATCTTCGATTTTATCAAACGGGTGAATCAACGCGTTGTGAATAAGAGAAGCCTAGAAGCATTGGCTTACAGTGGTGCCTTCGATGGCTTTGAACTTCACAGAGCACAATATTTTTTCACTGCCGATGGCGATAAAACCAGCGGACTAGAAAAAATCATCGCCTATGGTCAAATGGTTGAAAGCAATAAAACCAATGTGGGTAACACCCTTTTTGGCGACCTTGGTAGCACAATGGATATTCCAGTGCCGAAAATTGCCCCATGCGAACCATTCACACTTACGGAGCAACTGAATTTTGAGAAAGATGTAACAGGCATGTTCATGAGTGGCCACCCACTCGATCACTTTCGCTTTGAACTGAAGCATTACGGCATGATTTCACTGGCCGATTTCAATGAAATTAAAGATGATACCACCAAAGTGCAAGCCATGGTTAACCGTACGCTTCGTGTGGCCGGTTTAGTAACAGATTGCAGCCATCGTGTTACTAAAAATGGTAAAAACTTTGGCATTCTTTCCGTAGAAGATTTTTCAGGAAAAACAGAGTTTGCATTTTTCGGAGACGATTATGCTCGTTTTAAAAACTACTTCGAAAAAGGGTATAACCTTACGGTAAATGGCTTTTTCAAAGCAGGCTGGAAAGAAGGCACCTACGAGTTTAAGGTTACCAATATTACCCTGCTTGAAATGGTTAAAGAAAAACTCACCAAACAGCTCGATTTACATTTAGATGTAGCTGCGTTAACGGAAGATGTTGTGAGCTTTTTTGTGAACAATGCGAAAGAGCATAACAATGGTAACACAACACTTCGTTTTCATGTGTATACCCCCGATCAGCAAAAGCTAAGCTTACAAACCGTGGGCAAAGGCATTAAAATGAACGAAGAACTAACCAACTATTTATACAACGCTCCTTTTATTGATGTGAAAGTAGTAACAAGCGAAAACAATTAGGTTCGTTACTCATGCAGTCTTTATTTTTACAATAGAAAAACAAATACAAGCGCAATGAAATTTTTCATAGACACAGCCAACCTGGCTCAAATTAAAGAAGCAAATGATTTAGGTATATTAGATGGTGTTACTACCAACCCTTCATTAATGGCCAAAGAGGGCATTAAAGGTGAAGCCGCCATCATGCAGCATTACGAAACTATTTGTGAACTTGTTGATGGTGATATCAGCGCTGAAGTGCTCGGAACTAGCTTCGAAGGCATTATTGAAGAAGGCAAAAAGTTAGCAGCCATCCACCCCAATATTGTAGTAAAGGTTCCTATGATTAAAGATGGTATTAAAGCCATCAAATGGTTCACCGATAACGGTATTAAAACCAACTGTACCTTGGTGTTCAGTGCTGGTCAGGCTATTTTGGCAGCCAAAGCAGGTGCCAGCTATGTTAGCCCGTTTATTGGTCGTATTGATGATAGCGGTTGGGATGGTATGCAGTTAATTGCACAAATCGCCAACATCTATCAAATTCAAGGATTCAAAACAGAAATTCTAGCTGCAAGTATCCGCAATGCGAACCATATCATTGCTTGTGCAGAAGCTGGTGCCGATGTAATTACCTCGCCACTAGAAAGCATTTTAGGTTTATTAAAGCATCCGTTAACCGATATTGGACTAGCCAAGTTTTTGGAAGATGCTAAAAAAATGGGATAGTATTACTTTACAGTAAATGCTTAAGCACATCTCTAAAAAGTAGATAAGGGGCAGCTTTGCTGCCCCTTATCTACTTTTTAGATTCATATCATCATCCTTTAAGTGGTCGCCTTTTAATAACACCACCTTTAATATCTTTCACACTGTGCATTACCACAAAAGCATTCGGATCAATTTTCTGTATCTCTACATTTAATTTGCTCAGCTCTAAACGTGTGATTACGGTAAAAATAATTTCTGTATCTCTTGGCACCGTTTGCTTGGTAAACCCTTTCTTCCCTTGATACGTAGTTACACCACGACCAATAGTGTTAATAATCATATGCTTGATTTCCTCCGTATGATTGGCTATAATGGTAACGCCAATGTACTCTTCAATACCTTCCACTAAAAAGTCGAGTGTTTTTGACGCCGCCAAATAAGTAATCATTGAGTACAAAGCAATTTCTACTCCTAAAAAGTACGCAGCAGTCGCAAAAATCAAAACGTTGATGATGATGATAATATCACCAATGGTAGTACCTAATTTTTTACTGAGATAAATAGCTAGCACCTCAGTACCATCAATTACTGCACCACCTCTAATAGCAAAACCAATACCCGCACCTAAAAAGAAACCTCCAAACACAGCTACCAATAAATTATCGTTGGTAACATTCGGAAAGGTAACGGTGGCCAACACTATAGCAAGCCCCGCAATTGCCAGTGCCGTTTTAATAGCAAACCCCCGCCCCACTACCCGCCATCCTAGAAAAATGAAGGGAATGTTAACCGCAATTATCAGCATATACAAAGGCCATTGGGTTAAGGCAGTGGTAAGCAAAGCAATACCTGTGGCACCGCCATCAATAAAATGATTGGTGAGCAAAAAACCTTTAAAACCAAAAGCTGCTGAGAAAATACCGATCACAATCAACAATACATCTTTAAATCCGCTTTTTGCTGTTACGAGTAACCCTCTATAATACTTGGCTCGTCTGTAATTGGTTGCAGCCCCAGATAGCTTCCAGAGCAAATCGAATAATGGTTGCAATAAACGATTCACGTAGTTTAATTTCATAGGCAATAGTGATTGTAGCTGTGTTGCTCAAAATAGCAGTATCCATCTTAAGAAAATGATAAAGAACCTTGTTCGAGCAAGTTTCTTCATTTACCGTTAGGTACTTACATGCATATAACAACAAAGGCAAGTACGATGTACTTGCCTTTGTGTGTATCATCAACCTTTCGGTAAATGTTATGCGATAGAAGTATCTATTCCGTTTGAAGATCCTTCTGGTTCTTTACTCTTGCCTAAAGGTTTCTTCTTCGCAAAATCGAGCAATATAGGAGCTGCTACGAAAATAGATGAGTAAGTACCTGTTACCACACCAATTAACATGGCGAAAGCAAAACCGCGTGTTACCTCACCACCAAAGATGAACAAGATCAAGATGGTTAAGAACACCGTTAAGCTGGTCATGATGGTACGACTTAATGTTTCGTTGATAGCACGGTTAATGATAGATGCTTTTGAGGCATTATCCATAATGTTACTGTCTTCACGAATACGGTCGTATACAATGATGGTATCGTTCATTGAGAAACCGATTACGGTTAAAATGGCAGCAATAAAATGCTGATCAATTTCAAGTGGGAACGGTACTACATTTCTTAAGAAACTGAAAACTGCTAGTGTTACAAATACGTCGTGTAACAAAGCTACGATGGTACCAAGTGAGTATCTCCAATCACGGAAACGAATGAAGATGTACAAACAGATGACCAATATGGCGAAAATGGTTGCATTGGTAGCACCTGTTTTCAAATCGTCAGAAATGGTAGGTAATACTGTTTGAGAGCTTTGCTTGTATTCTGTGCTGAACTTGTTAAAGTCGATGCCTTCAGGAATATGCTTTTGCAAGCCCTTAAATAAAGTTTGCTCTACCTCAACATCAATATTGTTACCTCTTTCGTGAATTTTATAGGCAGTGGTAATGTTCAACTGATTCTCTTTACCTACTGTTTTAATAATAGGTGCCTCGCCGAATACAGTGGCTAAATCCTGACGAACATTTTCAATGTTCGGCTTGGTTTTAAATAATACAGTGTAAGAACGACCACCTGCAAATTCTACGCCTTCATCAAATCCGTTGAAGAAAGATGAAACACCTAAAATCAATACTACTACAGAGATACCGTATGCAATTTTTCTGTACTCAATGAACTTGAAATTAGCATGACGGAACACCTTACGGCTAATACCTGTAAAATAGTTGAAGTGGCGGTTTTTGTTGGTATAGATATCGCTGATTAAACGAGAAACCAAGATACCACAGAACAAGCTTAATAAAATACCAATGATCTGCGTAGTAGCGAAACCTAATACCGGACCTAAACCAAAGTACACCAAAATAATCGCTGTGAGTAAAGTGGTTACGTGAGCATCTAGTACCGGTGCTAAAGAACGCTTGTAACCATCGGCCACTGCATTTTGGTAAGTTTTGCCTTTGGTAATTTCTTCTTTAATACGTTCAAAGATGATTACGTTCGTATCCACAGCCATACCAATGGTTAACACCAAACCTGCAATACCAGGTGCTGTTAAAGTGAAACCAAGTAAGCTGAGTACGAAAACTGTAAACAACAAGTTTAAGATTAAAGCAATGTTAGCTACCCAACCAGCTGTGTTGTAGTAGATAAGCATTAAGGCAAAAATCACAATGAACGAAATGGCGAATGCCATACTACCGCCATTTACGGCATCTTCACCCAAGGTTGGACCTACCAATTGCTCTTGTACAATTTTAGCAGGTGCATCTAGCTTACCACTTTGTAAGATGTCGGCTAAGTCTTTAGCTTCAGTAATTGTATAGTTACCACTAATTTCAGATTGGCCACCAGTAATTGGCGTATTTACGAAAGGTGCACTATACACTACATTATCTAATACGATGGCAATAGGCTTACCTACGTTATCGCTTGTTAATTTAGCCCACAAACGTGTACCAGTAGCATCCATCGACATTTTGATGGCTACCTTACCACGCTGGTCAAAATCTTGCTTTGCATCAGAAACATAGGTGCCTTCTAGCGGTGCTTGACCGTTTTCTAATGTTTTAACGGCATACAACGGTAAGATATTCTTGAAACGAGGATCATCGTTTTCTGGCTTACCATACATGAACACCAAATTCGAAGGGAATTTATTCGCTACAAAGCTCTGACGCAAAAATGAACCTACACGGGCAGTATCTTTTGATTGTACGTAACCAATGTTAGATGGCATTTGTACTTTACCAGTTTGCGGATCTTGCTGTGGCTGCACAAAAGCAATCAAATTACGTAGTGGTGCTTCGTTGAATTTAATGGTATTGCTATCGGCAGCGGGCTTAGTAGCTGCTGCAACTACAGAATCTGTTTTGGTAGAGTCAGTAGCAGATTTGCCATTCAAAAAGTCGCTTAACGATTTGTCTGCAGCTAATACACCTTCGCTGATATCGCCAATATTGTATACTTCAAAGAACTGTAAGTTGGCAGTGCTTTGCAAGTAGTTACGAACACGCTGTGCATCTTTAATACCTGCAAGCTCAATGGTAATAATACCTTTAGCCGGATCTGGGTTAATGGCAGGACTAGCCACACCAAAACGGTCGATACGGGTACGTAAAATGCGGTAAGTATTATCGAAAGCAATCAACGCTTGTTCACGTAAGTAAGTCAACGTTTTGTCGTTGCTATCGTTAAACTTGATTTTACCATTACTACGTTGAGCAAAAAGCGGAGCTAACTTACCATTGGCATCAGCCTTGGTGAACTCTTCGGCAAACAAGGTAATCAAATCAGCACCACTATTGGCTTTGCGAGCAGCTGCTTCCGATAATGCTTTGTTGAAATTGGCATCTTTAGAATAGTTCGATAAAGAGCGAATTAAACCCTCTAAACCAACTTCCATCGTTACACTCATACCGCCTTGCAAGTCTAAACCAAGCAATAACTCTTGGTTTTTAGCATACTCATAAGTACCAACGCCAAAGAAAATTTTCTCTTCCTTGGTGCTGTCTTGCAACTTACGAAGTCTGTCTTCGCGGTACGCCTCAACTTCTAATTCGTAAGCAGTTCTGGCCTGTGCATCGTTCGGAAATTTCTGTTCCGGAGTTTCTGGGTAGGCTGCTTTGGTTTGTTTGTCTGCTTTTTCTGTTAATGCTGCTTCGTGTTGTTTCACAAACCACGTGTGGCTTAATTGAATACAACTGAACACGATTAACGCTACAGTTACAACTTTCAACAATGTCTTTAACATAAGACTGAGGTATTAACAAAATTTTTGTGAGCGGCAAAGATATGCGTTTGCATATACCAACCACATGCAGTTAAAAAATAGCCCATTCGCATTACGAATGGGCGTTCAATAAACAACTTTTTTATGAATTTTCACCTTACGGTAAATGTTTTTCTGCACTTATTGCACATCTACCAGATAAATTTCGAAGTACAAAGGCTCGTTCGGACCAATATTGCCACTACCACGGCAACCATAGCACATATAACTAGGTGCCACGATACGCACGGTACCCTGCTTTCTAATTTTTAATAATCCTTGCTGAAACGCTTGTATAATACCCGTCATACCGAATGTTGCGGGTCGGTTAATATCGGTTTGACTATCAAAAACAGTACCATCCATTTTCTTACCTGTATAAAGTACCCTTACAGTAGAACCATTATTGGGCTGCGACCCTGAACCAGGCGAAACAATGGTAAAATACATACCGCTAGCATCTTTTGTAGCTCCCACCATACCGTTAGCATTGCAAAAAGCAAGCATGGCAGCATCTTCTTTACTTGGGTCTACGTTAGAACAGCCGGTACGTGTTTGATCATTGCAGGCAGCTCCTAAGAATACAAGTGTAATCAAGAGTAAGCCACCCAGTTTTTTCAGTAACATAAATAGAAATGTAGTTTAGATATGGTAATAGAATGCTTGTGTGTAAGTGCTAAGACGCATTTTCGGTTGCTTTAGCTGCATTTTCGAGTCGCTGTTTTTTCGCAAGCAACTCCCGATATTGCTGCTCTTTCATATCCCATTGATACCGTTGAAAGAAGATAGCGGAAAAAATAGAGATCACAATAATGGCAATCATTAACGTTAGCGGACTCATTTTACTAGCGGCTTGCATAGAAGCTCTTTCATAAAAACCACTGTTTAATGCAAGCAAAATCAGTAATCCAATGGCTAAGCCTATGGAAAATCCTTTGATAACGGGTCTGCTGATACCACCCTCTTGTTCTCTGCGTTGTTGCCAAAAGGCAATAAACTTTTCTTCACTTGGCGTAAGCATGCCGCAAATATAAACGCTTCAACGGCGTTATTGCATTTGCCGTGAGGCTTTGTTTTACCATTAACAAGGAATACGTTTTATTTGCAAAAATTCCCGAATTGTGAGTAAGTACGATGCCTTGGTGTACGATTTTCTGGTAGAACACAAGCAGATAAGTATCGAAAAAATTGGTACGCTGCAAGTAGTTGGCCCCATTCCACCGATTGAGAAAGACAATGTTTTGCCTTCTTTAAAAGATGTAGTGCAATTCAATTTCGATAAAAAAGCAACTACCTCGTTGCAGTTTATAGAATTCGCAGCTGCAAGATTTGCTAAAAACAAAAGCTTGGTAGCCAGCGATATTGAAAGCTATTTTGAACAGGTGCGACAGTTCATTAACATTGGCAAGCAATATGTAATACCTGGCGTTGGTATGATTGGCATGCTTAAAATTGGTCAGTACGATTTTACACCGAACGAAACACCGCCACCTGCCGCCGTGCCCAAGCCGCAACCTAACTTCAACGATACCAAAGCAGAAACAGCATACGAAACTGAAACCGTTCAAAAAACTACGAACAAAACAAGTCAGCAAACATTGCTATCTATCGCTGCTATTTTCATAGGCATTTTGGTAGTAGCTGGCATTGGTTATTTTGTATATACGTTGGTTACAGGCAACACTAATAATGAAGAAAATACAGCTACCACCGAAATAGCTACCACTGCCGATACTACTGCTACCATTGTTCAGCCCGATACAGTGCAACTAAACAGCAACAATAACGCCAACACAACACAACCCACCAGCGACTCTGTACTGTACAAGTTCATTCACGAAACAACAGCATCGCGTAACAGAGCCATCAGCAGAACTGCAAAGCTTAAAACCTATGGTTATAATGCCGATTTCGATAGTATTACCGACCCCGCAACTGCTGTTACCAAATACAGATTGTTTGTAGCTGCCAATCGTTTGAACGGCGATACACTTAAGTTAAAAGATTCTTTGCAACAACTTTTTACACCACGTGTAATTACCATAGCGCAATAACATAATTTGTACCTTACGGTAAATACATTTGCCGCAAGGCACCACCTTATTACAAATGGCTAGTAAAAAAATTATAGTAACGATAGATGGCTTCTCGAGTTGTGGCAAAAGCACCCTTGCCAAACAATTAGCTCGTGAGTTAAATTACGTATTCATTGATAGCGGTGCAATGTACCGTGCTATTACATTATATTTTTTACGCAACCATGTCAACTGGGAAAAACAAGCCGATGTAGTGAATGCCTTACAGGATATTACACTTCACTTCGCTTACAATCCGCAAACTGGCAATAGCGATATTCACTTGAACGATGAAGATGTAGAGCCACTTATTAGAGATATGTTGGTAAGTGAAAATGTGAGTGCAGTGGCTGCTATTAAAGAAGTACGTGAATTTGCCGTAGCGCAGCAACAAAAAATGGGTGAACAAAAAGGCATTGTAATGGATGGCCGCGATATTGGCACTACAGTGTTTCCGCAGGCCGAGCTTAAAATTTTTGTAACCGCTGACCCTACCATACGTGTAGAACGCCGATTTAAAGAACTATACGATAAAAATCCGCAAATTACCATTGAAGAGGTTCGCACTAACTTAGAAATGCGTGATTATATTGATAGCAATCGAGAGGTGAGTCCGCTCCGCAAAGCCGACGATGCTGTTGTGCTAGACAACAGTAACCTTACCCGCGAACAACAGCTTCGCAAAGCATTGCATTGGGTGGCCGAACGCACCCAAGCTTAACAACAACCAATAACGCTGCTTGCCTCAATTTTTTACCGTTTAACCAAATTCGAAAATGGTGATGTCTAAAGAGACTTACTTTAGTCCACTAAATTAGAAGACTATTAAACTTTTGAAAGCGCACAAATGAGAAAGCAAGCATTAACGCTGGCAGCCATCACGCTGTTCAGCACAACGCTGTGGGCACAGCAAGTAATTCAAGGAAAAGTTAGCAGTAACAACAATGCCCCATTACCCAAGGCCATTATTACAGCCTTACCTTCAAAAACAAAAACCATCACCAATGCCGATGGTAGCTTTACAGTAAATACAAAAGCTGGAGATACCGCTATTGTAGTAAACCACATCGGGTTTGGTAGCAAAACAATCAACCTCAGCAATAGCAGTGCACTTAGTAACATTGTACTGACCGCTACTGTAAGCCAAATAGATGAAGTGGTGGTAATTGGCAACCGTAGAGCACAACGTTCTGTATACAACAGCACTACACCGGTTGATGTAATTCGTATTAGCGATTACACAACACAGGTACCACAAGCTGGTGTGAATGAGTTGTTGCAACAATTTGTACCATCGTTCAATGCACTAAAACAATCGGCTTCTGATGGAACGGAGCATATTGATCCAATTTCTTTGAGAGGTCTAGGACCAGATCAGGTACTCGTACTGATTAACGGCAAACGCAGACATACCACTTCACTCATCAACTACCAAAACACAGTTGGTAATGGTGCGGTTGGTACAGATATGAACAGTATTCCAACATCGGCAATTGAAAAAATTGAAGTGTTGAGAGATGGTGCATCGGCTCAATACGGCTCCGATGCTATTGCAGGCGTAGTAAATATTATTTTAAAGAAAAACAAAGGATTTACCGCTGGTTTAACTACCGGCGTTACTGGCCGTGGCGATGGCGAAAGCATTAACTTTAATGCCAACTATGGTTTTGGTTTTGCCAAAGACAAAGGCTTTGTGAACATTACTTTCGAGTCGAATAACCGCGGTGCAACCAACCGTACACAAAACCACGATCTGATCATTTTTGATCAATCGGCACAAGGCAATTTTTTTGCTTATGCTTTTGCGAATAACCCTGCCGCTGCGAGAGCATTTGACGATGCACAACTTGCTGCAAGAGGTTTAACAAGAGACGATTTTAACTTCCGCGTTGGCGATGCACAATCACTCAATCAACAGCTATTTGTGAACGCAGGTTACAAAGTAAATGCAAGCACAGAGTTGTATGTAACAGCAGGTGCAAGCTATCGTAATGGTAAGGGTTTCGGGTTCCGTCGCTTACCGAGTGAAACATCGAATGTAATTACGGCACTACACCCGAATGGTTTTCAGCCAACTTTAAATAGTGTAGTAGGCGACTATTCACTTATTGCTGGTATCAGAAAATCTATTGGCGATTGGAAGCTCGATTTTAGTAACACTATTGGTAATAACAACTTTGCATACGAGGTTAACAACAGTAATAATAGTTCGCTTGGCAATAACAGTCCAATCAACTTTAAAGCTGGTAGCCATGCGTTCACGCAAAACACAACCAACTTTGATGTGAGTAGAACATTTACGCAAGCAAATCGTGTTTTAAACCTTGCTTTTGGTGGTGAATATCGCTGGGAGCAATATCAAATTAAAGCTGGCGACGAAGCAAGTTGGCGTTTATACAATAACAATCCTAACGGTGTTGCTGGTGTGCAGTCGTTCCCTGGATTTAGTCCGGCCAATGCCATCAAAGCCGATAGAAGCAGTGTGGCTTTATACGCCGATGCAGACTGGAGTTTCAATAATAAATTGATTGTTGCTTTAGCTGGTCGTTTCGAAAACTATACCGATTTTGGCAATACCCTCAACGGTAAGCTAGCATTACGCTATAACTTCAGCAATAGCTTTGCGTTACGTGGTGCTTTGAGTACTGGTTTTAGAGCACCATCGTTACATCAACAGTATTTCAGCAACTTCTATTCTGATATTGCACAAAACGGCGGAGGCATTGTAAACAAAGGTATTTTCAATGGTAGTAGCGCTGCTGCAAAAGCACTTGGCTTACCTGCATTACAAGAAGAAACCTCTGTGAATTACAGCGTGGGCTTTACTACCAAACCTGCTAAGAATTTAGTAATTACAGCCGATGCTTACTTGATTGATATTAAAGATCGTATTGTAATTACAAGTAGCATTACCGACCCTCGCATTACTGCTTTAGGTGTTGAGAGTGGTCGCTTTTTCACCAACGCCATTGATACAAGAACAGTAGGTGTAGATGTAGTGGCTAATTATCAAATACCTATTAGCGCCAAACAACGCTTCGATATTGCATTGGCAGCTAATTTCAATAGAACAGAAATTAGAGATCGTCACTTCCCTACTTCATTAAACAACATTGACCCGAATCAATATTTTGGTCCTGATCAACGCAGTTTAATTGAAACAAATTTTCCGCAAGCTAAGCATACCCTTACGGTAAATTATACCCTGCAGGCATTTACATTTACCGTAAGGAATACCTACTGGGGTGTAGTAACAAGAGATGGCTTTCCATTTGGTATTGTACAAGACCACAAGCCTAAAGTTACCACTGATATAGCAGCCGCATACACACTTAAAAAGAACACAACCTTAACGTTAGGCGTGAACAATTTATTAGATGTGTTCCCTGATGTACAAGCTTACGAAAACTCTTATTTCGGTGTATTCAAGTATGCTCCTGTACAAATGGGTGTTGCTGGTAATTACTTTTACACACGTATAACTTATACATTACCATAGCATTATTTTGATACATGCGTAAACAAATAAGCACCCGTACCGCTCAGGCGATTGTAATATCGAACATGATTGGTACGGGTGTTTTTACAAGTATTGGTTTTCAACTAAGTAGCTTACACAATACATGGATTATACTGTTGTTATGGCTGTTTGGTGGCATTCTTTCATTGCTGGGAGCATTTGCTTATTCTGAGTTAGGTACACGTTACCCTAATAGCGGAGGCGATTATATATATCTTTCAAAATTAATACATCCTATGGCTGGATATTTATCGGCCTGGGCTTGTTTGTTGGTAGGATTTTCTGCACCCGTTAGTTTAGCAGCCATTGCATTTACAAAATACTTTCCGATTGCAGGCATACACCCCAATGTTGTAGCTGTAAGTATTATTGTGGTAATCAGTGCCTTGCATAGCTTTACACTTAATCACAGTAGTAAGCTTCAAAACATAACTACTTTATTAAAGGTTATTTTTATTGTAACACTGATTGTTATTGGTTTTGTAGCCGTTCCATCAAGCGATAAAAATGCTGTTTCGTGGCAAGAAAATTTTTGGCAAGAATTAGGTAGCGGAGGTTTTGCTGTAAGTATGATTTATGTATCGTTCGCTTATACAGGTTGGAACGCAGCTGCCTACATTGCTGATGAAATTAAAGATGCACAAAACAAGTTGCCAAAAATTTTAATCAATAGTACATTCGTTGTAACTGCAATTTATCTTTTATTTCAAGTTGTAGTGCTGTACAATGCAAATTTTGAGCAACTGGAGGGTAAAGAAGAAGCTAGCTTAATTGCATTTGAAAATATTGTTGGCAAGCAGGGCGGCCGTTGGATTGGTATTTTCATTGCACTACAATTGTTGGCAACCATCAGCTCTTATGTTTGGGTAGGTTCTCGTGTAACCTATACGATGGCACAAACCTATGCTTTTGTTCCGCATGCACATAAAGCGAACAAGCATCAAATACCTGTTACAGCTATATGGATTCATGCGGCTATAAGTATTGTTATGGTACTTACAGGCTCATTCGAAAAAATACTATTATATGCAGGTTTTGTATTGCAATTAATGACGGCACTCACCATTGCAAGTAGTCTTTTTGTAAAGCCGGTAACAACTACATTCATCACACCATACAAGCCTTGGCCACAAATCATATTTCTTGCCTTTAGTGCGTACGTACTTGTGTTTACGATGTACGACAGACCGCTTGAAAGTTGTATTGGTATAGGTATGATTGCGTTGGGTATTCCATGCTATTATTGGGGTAAGCGGCAACGAAAATGATTCATAAAAAAAGGCATTCCAAGGAATGCCTTTTTTATAAATACATAACCTTACTTACGTAAATGATTAACTTTTTATTCTACCCTTTTCGCTTTCTAAGCCTGTTTGACGCTGACGGCTTGCTTTGATTTGATTACTACCAAAACGATACGTGAAATTGATACGTACGGTACGACTTTCCCATGTACCACCACCATTAATAATAGTGCCAGCATAATTACTGTTAGCTTTCCATGGGGCTGTAAAGAAAATGTCTGTAACACTTACTTTAACTGTTGCTTTCTTTTGCATCAGTTGTTTTTGTAAGCCAAAATCTAAAGCACCCTGGCTTTTGGTACGCCATGTACCACCCCACACACTAGGACCGTTAAACCAGCCACTTACTTCGGCTGAATAATCTTTACCAAGCGTAAATGTATGTTGCATGTAAGCACCTACACCCCAAATGTTTAAATTGATTTTATTAGGGCCAAACGTTCCTTGATATTGCTGGTAGTTTGTCCAAACATTCGCATAACCATTCCACCATTTGGTGATGGGTAAGGGTGCACTAATATTCAAATTCCAAATTTGTTGTGTTGCCAAATTACGTTCTTGAATATAAGTAGCGTTACCAATGGTATCGGTGATTTGAGTACTAAAATCTTTCACTTTGCTATACCCAATGGTGGTGTTAATCATACCTAAGAAAGTATGCGTTAACTGAATATTGTCGGTGTATTGCGGACGTAAAAAAGCATTACCTTTTTGATAAGTTAATTCATCTAACTTATTTTCAAATGGATTTAAATCTTGATACGTTGGACGGTCTATTCTGCGACTATAATTTAGGTTAAGCGTATGCTTCTTATTGATATTATATGTTAATGCACCACTTGGGAAAAAATCAAGATAGTTACGCTTCACCACCTGATCTGCCTGTACAATACCATCTTGACGTTGCAAATCGCCTTCGCTATTGGTTTGTTCTGCTCGCAAACCCGCTTGAACACTCCATTTTGCATTGATTTGGCGGTTATAATTTACGTAAGCAGCGTTTACATTCTCTGTGTACTTAAAGCTATTACTTTTATCTAATAGCTTCACATCGTTACCATTAATTACATTCCAAAAGTCGAAGGTATTTTTAGTAACCACATAAGAACTTTTCACACCAAAACCTAGTCTGCCCTTCCACTTGTTCATTTCTACATCAGCCTTAATAGTATAAATGTCAATATCGGTTGGTGTACTATTGCGGTTAATGATGGTGTACATAGGGTTGTTGTTACCATCAACATAGTAGTTCGGTTGTGTGCTTCGGCCAGTGCCTCTAAACAAACCATAATCGGCATCTACATTGATTTCTAACCCTGTTGTATCGGCATATTTGTAGTTAAGGTTATTGTTTAAATTAGTTCTGCTACCAGGTACGTTGTTGAATGCATACAAACGACGAGCAAAATTTTTGTTGTTGGCACTGTAGATATCAGTTACTCCATAAGAACCCCATTGACCATCGCTCAAGCTACCATTCACCATTACACCGAATGTGCTACGTTTAGTAGCAAAAAAGTCGGCACCAATTTTAAAATTGTAGTTAGGGAAGTTATTACGGTTGGTACTACGCTGTATAAAAAGCGTATCGTTTTGCGTACGGTCTAGGTTAAGTGTGTTTTCATAAATACCCCAGTTAGCACTCGCATTACCAAATACATTCACTTTTTTGTCGCGGTAGTTTAAATTGAGGGCAACATTTCCTTTAGGTGTTACGCCTTGCACAAAACCTGCGTTCACACTACCATTAGTACCAAACTTTTTATTCTTTTTTAAACGAATATTGATAACACCTGCGTTACCGCTTGCATCGTACTTAGCACTCGGATTACTAATCATTTCAATGGCTTCGATATCGTTGCTATTCAAGCTCTTTAAGTAAGCAGCTAAGCTAGTGCCATCTAATTGCATCATTTTTCCATCTACATAAATACGAACGCCTGTTTTACCCATCATGGTAATGTTGTCGTTGTTATCAACTTGTACACCTGGGCTCTTTTGTAATAGCTCTAATGCATTACTACCTGTAGCGTTGATACTATTTTCAACGTTAAACACTGTTTTATCAGCCTTCACCTCAATTAATGGCTTACGTGAGGTAACAGTAACAGCATCTAACTTTTTTGATGTTTGTTGTAATGTAATGGTAGCTACCGTAATCGGTGTACCTGTATACTCAAATACATTCGATGCAGTAGTTTCATAACCAAGTAATGTATATCTAACAAAGTAGCTGCCTTGTTTTACAGCAGCTAGTGAAAATGAACCACTGGCATCTGTAACAGCTGCTTTTGCAAGGGTACTGTCTTTTGCTTTTAGTAATTGAATGGTAACCGCAGCTACAGGCTTACCATTGTCGCTTTGTACTTTACCAGTAATCGCTGCCGTTTGTGCAAATGTTGCAGCCGTTAGGGTTGAAAATAGTATGGTTAGCAACCATACAAATTGCTTTTTCATCACTTTGTTTTTTAGGTTTCTGGGTTGTTTGTACGCAAAGCGACTTCTTTTGTTACAGCACAACTAGCTAAATATGGATGAATGCCCACTTCTTGCGGATATATGGTTACCACTCATACCAACACTTTGAAGAACGGTTAAAGCATTGGATGAAATACATATTGCGATTTCATTTACCGTAAGGTACAGTCTATCGTATAATAAAGTAGGGGTTCGCCTTTGGCGAACCCCTACTCATAATGATATACACTTACGTGTAAATGCTCCGCGTACTACAATGTTTTTAATACATCGTTCATGCTGCGAACAGCTTCGGCACTTTTATTGAAAAGCGCTTGCTCGGCATCGTTTAGCTTAAAGTCTACAATTTTTTCCCAACCGTTCTTACCAATAATTACGGGTACGCCTAAGCAAATATCGCTTTGGCCATACTCACCTTCTAAGCTTACACAACAAGTGAATAACTTCTTCTCATCGCGTACAATAGATTCTACTAAAGCAGCTCCGGCGGCACCTGGTGCATACCAAGCACTCGTACCAATTAACTTCGTTAAAGTAGCACCACCTACCATGGTATCGTTCACAATAGCTTGTTGTGCTTCCTCAGTTAAGAAGTTGGTTACCGGAACACTGTTCCATGTAGCAAGACGAATTAAAGGAATCATGGTTGTATCGCCATGGCCACCTACTACAACAGCATTTAAATCGGCAGGGCTGCAACCTAAACGCTGGCTAATTTGATATTTGAAACGGCTGCTATCTAAGATACCACCCATACCAATGATACGGTTTTTAGGCAAGCCTGTACTTTGTAGGGCAAGGTAAGTCATGGTATCCATTGGGTTACTGATCACCACAATGATAGCATTAGGACTGTATTTTAAAATGTTTTCGCATACACCTTTTACAATGCCTGCATTGGTACCAATCAACTCTTCACGGGTCATACCAGGCTTACGCGGAATACCACTTGTTATTACAACAACATCGCTACCAGCGGTTTTGCTGTAATCATTGGTACTACCAGTAATTTTAGTGTCGAAACCAAGTAAGGTTGCGGTTTGCATCATATCTTGAGCTTTACCTTCGGCCAATCCTTCTTTGATGTCTAGTAACACTAACTCTTCGCATAATTCTTTGCGTGCAATGTTATCGGCACAAGTTGCACCTACTGCGCCAGCACCTACTACGGTAATTTTCATACGACTAAAATTTATAAGCGGTTGATGAATTTTTTGCACCGCAAAAGTACACCGCCACAAAGCATTTACCGCATAAAAAACAAATATTTCGGCCTTGCTGATGAGATTTTGTAGAACTGCTAACACAAATCACCTTGCGGTAAATGATAATCAGCCATTTACCGTAAGGTATATGATAAACCTCATTAAAATTTTGAATTTCTTAGAAACGAACCACCGGACATTTTACCGACTTGCCAGTACTAAACACGCCTGTTTTCACCAAGCTAAACTCATAAGCACCTTGGCCACCGTTAAAAGAACTTAACGCACTGCTGGTAGCATCGTAATTAATGGTGAGTTTAAAGTCGCTCCATTGGTAACCAATAACGGGTATGATAGCATCGGCATTGCGATAATAAATGCCTGCAATTAACTGCGTAACACCATCGCCACTTAAATTGTAGTTGGCATTAATACCAAGCACTGTTTCAGTAGCACGTGCCATTTGGCTGTAGTACACGTTAGGATTGATAATCCACTGGTCGTTAAGTTTAAAAGTACCATTTAAGAAAGCGGTGTAACGCATTGGTACTTTAGCATCGGGTGTATTGCTAAAAAACGATTCGCTGGGTTGGTTGATATGTGCAACGGCAATACCAGCGTTGATATAGGTATTATCGTTGGGGAAGTAAGCATAATTCAAACCTACATTCAAATCGAAGTAGCCTACATTGTTATTGAGAAATACTTCGCCATTAGGTTGTGTTATATCAAAAAATTTACCGTTCCATTGGTTATCGAAAGTAAGCTTTGTAGGATCTACGCGTTTTTGTACGTAACCACCCTGAAATCCAATACTAATAAGGCTTCCCAAACCTAACACCTGATGATACGCAATACTACCTTGTACACGGGTAGCACTCAAATTACCACTACCTGCACGGTCGGTACTTACAGCACCACCAAGCCCCACCCAACCATTTTCAAAGCGGTCGGCAAATAACTGAACATCGCCCCAGGCACTGAATGTTTTGTATGGAAAGGGTGTTAGCGTAGCCCATTGATTACGATAGTTAACACCCGCCCTCCAGTCTACATCGGGTGCAAAGCCCGTATTAGCCGGGTTAACCAACAAGGGTGCATTGAAGTATTGTGAAAAGTGTAAATCTTGGGCTTTTACTTGCGTAAATACCATACACATAAGCAACAACCCAGCGAAGATGCTTTTGTATGTACGATTGACGATATGTGTTGTGCTTTGCTTCATTTGCTTTGCTTTTGCAAGCAGTAGTTATGGGTGTTGTTATCGTAGTAATGTGATATCGCCTTTCTTTTGAAGTTTAGTGCCATCCGAAAATTCTAGGTCGAGTACGTAGTTAAACACATCTTGTGCTTGTAAAACGCCCTGATATTTACCATCCCAACCTTGATTTGGGTTTGTTCCCTGGTATACAAGCTGCCCCCATCGGTTGAAAATACGCCAGTTCATTCTGGCTATCCCAAAACCACGCACACGTACAACATCGTTCACGCCATCGCCATTAGGTGTAAACGCAGAAGCTACATCTACCAAGGGTTCTACGCGGCTACGAAGACTTACACAGCTATCGGCCTCACAACCAAATTGATTGCGTGCTTTTAAACATACTTGAAAGGTAGCACTACGTTGGTAGGTATGTTGCACTAAGGTATCGGTTCGTGTGGTAACCAAACTATCGCCATCGCCGAAAAGCCAACGGTAATAATTACCTCCCGTACTTGTATTTACGAAAGTAACAGGTGTATTGGTTTCGGGCGGATTCGGTGAAAAGCTAAACCGAACCGTAGGACTACTACTCACCGTAATGGTAAATGACGTACTATCGACTAGATTACAAGTACCAGGGTCGGTTGCAATTAAAGTGATGCGATAAGTACCGGGTGTATTGTACAAATGGGTGGGGCTCCGCTCTGTACTGGTGGTGCCATCGCCAAAACGCCAGAAGAAAGTTTGCCCTGCAATGGATACGTTGTTAAAACTTGCATTGTAAGGTATACAGCCACTTGGTGGTGTTGTGAAACGAGCCTCTACGGCAGCGGCTGCCCTAATTACTTCGAAAGCGGTATCTGGTGCATTGCAATAATTGGTATCGGTAAGTATTAAGCGTACATTATACGTTCCGGATGAGGCGTAGGCTTTGGTAACACGTTGATTACCAGTGGTAAGCGTTGTACCATCGTCGAACAACCAAACAAAACTATTATTTCTGAAAGGTTTATTCGGTGGCGGTACGCTGGTATTCACAAACTCGTACTTTAAAGAATCGCATGGTAATAGCTTAATACTGTTAAAACCCACACTTGCATCATCATTTCTAACTCTAATACTTACATAACTGGTATCAGCGATATTACAAGTATTACTATCAATGGCAATTAAACGTACTCTGAAAGTGCCTGGAGTGTTGAAGGTATGTGGCACAGTTGGAGATGTTGTAGTGATATCTGCAGAACCATCCCCAAAATTCCAAATATACTTTTGTGCTATTGCAATGGTATCGGTGAAGTTCACCAACAATGGTACACAGCCAGAGGTATCTCTCGTACTACCCGGAATGCTACTTTTTAATCCACTACCTACACCTGCGAAATCGAGTGCAATTTTAAACACCGCAAGATTACATTGAGCACCTTGTCCGCCGTTGTTGACATCGCTATCAACACCAGCAGTTACAGGAAAGCCACTTCCACCCTGCCCCTTACAACTGCATACCGCATGATAAATAACACCTTGAGCATCAAAACGGCTCGTTCCGCCATCTACATGATCGCCAAAGCCTCCAAATGCTCCATACAAGCCGCCATACAACTGCCTTACTGCATTTTTTTCTAATACAAACAAATAGAAATCACTACCATCTCCTTGAAAATTGGGATTTACCGGATTCACTATAGGCATACCGTTGGTACCTGCGTTCGGATAACCTTGTGAACTGTTAATACCACCTCCCCAGCCACTTACATACACATTTTCACAACGATCTACCAGAAAAGCAATCGGTGAAATATCGGGGTTTTGCTGACCTTTTCCAAAGTTGGCACTATACACCCATGCATTTAAATCAGGATTGATTTTTGCTACAAATTGCTTGCCGCCTGTTTGGTTATTATTATTGTTAAACGCACTATTACGTATGGTCCATGCCGTAGTAGCAGTTCCCATAATATATACAAATCCAGCTTTGTCGCATTGTATGCCGTATAACATATCGTTGCCTGCATTACCCATGTAAGTGGTAGCGATTAACTGACCGGTTGTGCCGTTGTACATGGCAATGAATCCATCGGTTTGTCCACCCTGAAAAGTGCTATGTAATACTGGCTGATTGCTTACTCCGGGCAAATCGCTACTGGTAGTAGCTCCTGCCACGTAGATGTTACCAGTGATAGGACTAACGTCTAATACAAAACAAGCATCTTGACCAGTGCCTCCAAAATGTGTGGCAAAAACTACGTTACTCAAATTACTATTCAATACCAATAACAAACCATCTTGACCACCGGCATTACTCGCTTGAGGTGCACCTGTTGTTGTTGGGAAGTCGGTACTCTGTGTACTTGTTGCTAATAAAATGTTTCCACGAGCATCTACATTCACTTCTGTACGAGCATCATCGCCATAATTACGACGAATGGTTTCTAAACCTGTAGGATTCACAAATTTCGGACGAATATTAACCCCATCGTCTCGTGTGCCACCCAACCGTCTACTACCTACTAATGCAGTACCTGCTGCGTTAAATCTGGTTAACACAATGTCGTTTTGACCGCCCGGACCATAATTAGCAACAGTGGTAGGATAGTTACTACTTGAACTACGGCCAGCAATAATTAAATCGAATCCATCCACTACCAAACTGTGTGGCTGTTCGTTACCAGTGCCTCCTAAATATGTACTGTACAACTGTGTAGAACCATTAGACGAAAACTTAGTAATCGTCATATCAAACCCGCCAGAACTACCCTCTGTAACACCACCCTGAAATTGGTTGGGTGCAATACCATTAATACGGCGATAGCCCGTAGCAAAAGCAACACCACCACCGTATAAATTACCCAATCCATCATAGGTTGCAGTATAACCCCAGTTATCGGCACTGCTACCAGAATAGGCAGAAAAAATAAGAACCGGGTCAATCACTAATGTTTTTGTTTTATCGTAAGGTGCTGCAACAAAACGAACGGTACTACCATTGTCTACCACATACTTCACGTACACTTCTTTTCTACCTTCTGGCGATGAGGTGTAGCTGTAAGGTTTTGCTTCTTTAATGGTTGCCACACTGGTAGGAATAACCAGTGCACCTTCATTTACCGTAAGGTTACTAACCCCATCAAACTGCAAGCGAATTTGGTTGATATCGGCACCGGGCTGCACAATAAAATCGTACTTTACTTTACCATTATCGGTATAGTAACGCACATCAATACCATTGTAAATATTTTTATATGTTACTGCCTGAAAAATACCACAACCACTTGCCCATTGCTGAGGATTATTGCCCAAAAAATAGTTGTTGTATTTGGTTAGTTTTTTTTCTGATACAATGGTAGCATTGGTATTAGCGCCTGCAAAGCTTACTTCGTAATAGTGCGTTCTCAAAGTAAGATCTTCTTCCCTTGCGGGTAAAGGTTGATGCGGCTTACCAATACCTTCTTTCTCGCCATGATAGTGACCACCGTAAAACTCTGCGATAGTATTGATATCGTCGGGATGATGGAGTGCCATCTTGTAACCATTCGACTGCAAAAAAATGGCGCCAAAAGAAAGCTGACCTTTAAAGCGAACTTGTGTATCCCACTGGCCTTTATTTTCAACAAATTCGATATACTGGGCATTGCTTGCTGCTGCAAAAGCCAAACACACCATGATAATGAGCATTCGCCAGAACCATAGTAACGCAACTTTTTTTTGCCGTACTGCATCGCTAGCTTTCTGGAACAAAGGCTTTCGTTCTGATCCGAGTACTTGAGGGTAATATGTGGGATGTACTTTCAACAATTGTAGGTTAATATAACAATTAATATCGTAACGTTAAAACCTACTAAATGTTGCTAAGAAATTTTACTCCAACCTGTTTTTCCTTTTTGCGACATCAAGTAATGTCTTAACCTTTCGTGCTGTGGCAAGCTAAGGTTTTCATCGCTAGTAACCAGCATTTCGGCTTGTTCTTTCGCAACTTCTAACATTGCTTTATCATTTATCAAACTTGCCAGTTTAAAATTAAGTGCACCACTTTGGCGTGTTCCTTCTATATCGCCAGGGCCACGAAGTTCTAAATCTTTTTCAGCAATGGCAAAGCCATCGTTGGTAGCACACATAATTTTAATGCGTTCACGAGCTTCGTTACTAAGCTTGCTACCTGTTATGAGTACACAATAACTTTTTTCGCTGCCTCTACCCACTCTACCTCGCAACTGATGTAGCTGGCTCAATCCGAACTTTTCGGAGCTCTCAATCACCATCACTGTTGCGTTTGGTACGTTAACACCTACTTCAATGACGGTGGTACTTACCATAATTTGAGTATCGTTTTTAACAAAGCGTTGCATGTTCATTTCTTTTTGATCGGCAGGTTGCCGGCCATGCACCATGCTAATCCAATACTTTGGTTCGGGAAAATAAGACTTCACCTGTTCAACGCCCTCCATGAGGCTCTCGTAACTTAACTTTTCACTTTCTTCAATAAGCGGATAAATGAAATAAGCTTGTCGGCCTTTAGCAATTTCTGTACGTACAAACTCCATTACAGAGGCTCTTGCCATTTCGTTACGATGCACAGTATGAATTGGCTGCCTGCCGGGCGGTAGTTCATCCATAACGGAGTAATCTAAATCGCCATAGGCTGTCATCGCAAGCGTACGTGGTATTGGTGTTGCTGTCATTACCAACACATGTGGTGGCAAGCTTGCTTTTTCCCAAAGTCGAGCACGTTGCGCTACCCCAAAGCGATGCTGTTCATCAACAATGGCAAGTCCGAGATTGGCAAATTGCACTTTATCTTCAATAACAGCATGTGTACCAACTACCATTTGTATGGAACCATCTTGCAAGCCCGCCAGTGTAGCCTTACGTTCAGCAGTTTTAGTACTACCTGTGAGTAGCCGAATATTCACTGGCAGATCTTTTAACAACTCGCTCAACCCATTAAAATGTTGTTGTGCTAAAATTTCTGTAGGTGCCATCATACAACTTTGATAGCCATTATCGGCAGCTAACAACATGCTTAACAAAGCTACCATGGTTTTACCAGAGCCAACATCGCCTTGAAGCAAACGGTTCATTTGCTTGCCACGAGCGGTATCAATACGAATTTCTTTGATTACTCGCTTTTGAGCTCCCGTTAGTTCAAATGGCAAATAATGATTATAAAAATCGTTGAATAAGTTGCCTACTTTTTCAAATACTACCCCTCTACTGGTTTGGTGTCGCTGTACTTTCACGAGTTGCAACCGAACCTGAGCAATAAACAACTCTTCAAACTTTAAGCGACGTAGTGCTGCTTCGTACGCTGCTTGATGTATTGGAAAATGTAAGTTTTTAAATGCCTCGTAACGCCCCATTAATCGTAACGATTGCAGGAGTGTTTCTGGTAAATTTTCAGGTAAATCGGCAGGTTGTATGGTTTGTAGTAATACTTCTGTGAGTTTGGCAATTTGCCTACCGTTCAGCCCTTTTACCTTTAGTTTTTCGGTACTCGGATAAATGGGATCGAGTACGGCTTTACCTTTTACCGCAAGGTTATTAAAGGCTTCCATTTCAGGATGCACCATTTGTGGCCGCCCGTTGAAGTAACCCGTTTTGCCGTATACTAATTTGCTTTGGCCTACCTCTAAGGTTTTCTGCACCCAACTGATGCCTTGAAACCACGTGAGCTCCAGCGTTCCGGTGCTGTCTTTTAAATGTGCTATCAATCGCTTGGCACGGCCTGCACCGGTAAGTTCTACATGCACAATAACACCTGCCACCTGAATGTAATCGGTATCGGGTTTTATATCGGCAATACGACTTACACTCGTTTTATCGAGGTGACGTAGCGGAAAATGATTGAGTAAATCGCCAAACGTAAAAATGTTGAGCTCTTTCCGTAGCATATCGCCACGTACAGGCCCAACACCTTTCAAAAATTCTATGGGAGTATCTAAGTTGTACAAGCGTTACAATTTCCGATGCGGCAATATACTTGGCTTTCAAATATGGTACTTAGAAATGTACCTTACGGTAAATGTGTACGCTGCTTTGGCTTTATAACCTCATTTACCGCAAGGTGGCTACCATTGCTTTGATTTTTGCTTGCAAAGCGCTGCTTACTGGTGTAACCGGAAGGCGTACAATGTTGTGGCATATACCTAATTCGTACAAAAATGCTTTTACGCCAGCAGGATTGTTTTCTGCAAAGAGCATATCGTAAGCGGCTAGTAGCTCGTATTGTATGGCTTGCGCTGCTTTAAAATTGTAATGCAATGCATGCGAGATAAGTGTGCTAAACTGCTGCGGAAAACAGTTGGCGGCTACACTAATAACCCCTTGCATGCCACAAGCAATTTGTGCCATAGCAAGGTTATCATCGCCACTTACCACCAGAAAATCGCTCGGAGCATGCTTGATAATATCCATACACTGTGCCATATCGCCACTTGCTTCTTTGATGCCAATAATGTTGGGAACATCGTTGGCTAAGCGGATGGTGGTATCGGCTGTCATGTTACGACCTGTACGGCCTGGCACATTATAGAGTAATACCGGCTTGCTGCACGCTGTTGCAAAAGCTTTGTAATGCTCGTACAAGCCTTCTTGACTGGGTTTATTGTAATATGGAGCGGCACTTAAAATGGCGGTAATACCATCTAAGTTAAAATGTTGTAGATCGTCAATTAATTGTTTGGTATTGTTACCACCTACACCCAACACTACTGGCACGCGACCATTCACTTGTGTTACGGTGAATGCTGCAATGGCTTGCTTTTCGGCAGTGGTAAGGGTTGGTGTTTCGCCTGTTGTACCTAAACTTACAACATAGTTCACACCATTGTTAATTACATAATCAATGAGCTTACCCAATGCATCAAAGTCTACTTCGTCATTAGGCTTGAAAGGAGTAACTAAGGCAACACCTGTACCCTGTAAGGCAGTTGTAACAGAACGCATATGCTAGTATCAATACTTTAAATAGTGTGTAGAAACCTATACCTCTTCCCAGTGCCCCATACGACCGAATTTTTCGATACGTTCTTGCACTCTTTGCTCCGTTGGCACTTGCCTGATTTCAGCTAATGCCTTTTTAATGCACTGCTTTAGTTTTTCGGCAGCTTCGGCATAATCCCAATGTGCACCACCATCGGGTTCTGGTACAATTTCATCAACCAGTCCGAACGATTTCATATCATTTGCCGTAAGGCGAAGTTGTTCTGCGGCAACTTCCTTTTTATCCCAGCTACGCCAAAGGATAGAACTACAACTTTCGGGAGAAATTACAGTGTACCAAGTGTTTTCCATCATTAACACCCTATCGCCAACACCAATGCCTAAAGCACCACCACTGGCACCTTCGCCAATGATAACACAGATAACAGGCACTTTCAGGCGAATCATTTCATAAATATTTCGGGCAATAGCTTCGCCTTGGCCCCGCTCTTCGGCTTCTAAGCCTGGATAGGCCCCAGGCGTATCAATTAAGGTAACAATGGGCTTATTGAATTTTTCGGCAAGCTTCATGAGGCGTAATGCTTTGCGATAACCCTCTGGGTTGGCCATACCAAAGTTTCTTAGCTGGCGCAATTTGGTATTAGCACCTTTTTGCTGTCCGATAAACATTACCGTTTCGCCATCGAAATTAGCAAAACCACCTACCATTGCCTTATCATCTTTCACATTACGATCGCCATGTAATTCGAGAAAATCAGTAGTCATTTTCTCGATGTACTTTAAAGTGTATGGCCTATCGGGGTGGCGGCTTAATTGTACACGCTGCCACGGTGTTAAGTGCTCGGTAATCTCTTTGCGCTTTTCTATGATACTTGCTTCGAGCTGCTCTATAATCGCTTGATAGTTAACTTTCGGATTCTTCTCAGCAAGTCTTTTATTCTCCTCAATTTCCTCGTAAAGCTCTTTAATAGGCTTTTCAAAATCGAGGAATTGACGGTTGGGGTATTGCGGCATAGTCGAATAAGTTCGGGCGGTAAAAATATTACCTAAAGGTTAACGAGCAAAACCGTAATTCTTAACATTCGGCTCTGTGGTTACAAAGGTTTTGCACATTATACGGTTTACCAGTAATAAATAGCAAGCAGTTGCCGTGTTAGTTGATTGAGATAGTAACCTTACGGTAAATAAAAAACTCCCCTACTTACGTAAGGGAGTTTTGATATAGTAGCATAACTGTAAGCAATTACTTGCCTTCGTTACCTTCTAATTTTGCACGGATTTCAGCTAAAGCACCTAAATCGCCCAGCGTTGATTTTTCAACCTTAGATTGTAGGTTTTTCACAGCTTTCTTAGTAGCATCGGCTTGTGCTCTTGCTTCTTTTTTCTCTGCTTCACGCACTTCTTCTTGTGCAGCTTCCCAGATACGGCTATGACTTACTACAATACGCTTTTCGTTACGATCGAACTCAATTACAATGAACTGAGCTGTTTCGTCGGTAGTTACTTGCTTACCATCTTCTTTGTTCAAATGGCGAGCAGGAGCAAAACCTTCTAAACCGTAAGGTAATTGTACTGTAGCACCCTTATCGTCGCGGCGTGTTACCGTTCCCTCGTGAGCACTTCCGATAGCGAAAGTATCTTCGAGGGTATTCCAAGGATCTTCTTCTAATTGCTTATGGCCTAACTGCAATTTGCGATTTTCTTTATCAATGTTTAAGATGATAACATCGATATTTTCACCAGCTTTTACAAACTCGCTTGGGTGGTTGTAACGCTTCAACCAGCTTAAGTCGCTGATGTGAATCATACCGCCAATACCTGGTTCAAGTTCAACAAATACACCGTAAGGAGTAATGTTTTTAACCAAACCGCTGTGCTTGCTGTTTTCTGGGAATTTATTTTCGATAGTGTTCCAAGGATCTTCAGATAATTGCTTGATGCTTAAGCTCATCTTACGGCTATCCTTGTCTAGTGTTACCACTTTAGCTTCGTACTCGTCGTTCAACTTGAAGAACTCTTTAGCGTTGATTGGAGTGTTAGCCCAAGTAATTTCACTTACGTGTACTAGACCTTCAACACCAGGTTGAATTTCTAAGAAAGCACCGTAATCTTCAATGTTCACTACCTTACCTTTTACGCTAGCACCTTCGTGGATCCACTCAGGCAATACATCCCAAGGGTGTGGTGTTAATTGCTTCAAGCCAAGGCTGATACGCTTCTTGTCGTCGTCGAAGTCTAATACTACTACGTTCAACTTCTGATCCATCTTCAATACTTCTGAAGGATGGCTGATACGACCCCAAGAAATATCGGTGATGTATAGTAAGCCATCTAAGCCGCCAAGGTCCATGAACGCACCAAAGTCGGTGATGTTCTTAACAGTACCTTCCAATACCTGACCTTTTTCCAACTTGCTGATAATTTCAGCACGTTGAGCTTCGATATCGCTTTCAATAAGTGCTTTGTGAGATACCACAGCATTTTTGATCGCTTCGTTGATTTTAACCACTTTGAATTCCATGGTTTTGCCAACAAACTGATCGTAATCTGTAACAGGCTTCACATCGATCTGAGAACCTGGTAAGAATGTCTCCATACCAAATACATCAACGATCAAGCCACCTTTTGTTTTGCTGGTAACAGTACCGGTAATAACCTCACCAGTTTTGTGTACTTCCACAATACGTTCCCAAGCACGGAAAATGCGGGCACTTTTGCGGCTAAGATGTAAGTTACCGTTACGGTCTTCTTTTTCAACTACCATTACTTCTACAACATCGCCTACTTGAAGGCCTTGCATGTCGCGGAATTCGTTGAAGCTAACCAAACCATCGCTTTTGAAACCGATGTTGATTACTACATCTGTTTTAGTTAAAGCTTCTACTGAACCTTTAACGATTTCGCCATCTTCGATTTGTACGAAAGTGTTTTCGTATACAGCATCGTATTTGGCTTTTTCGTCGGCACTGTAATGGGCTACATTACGCTTATCTACAGTCCAATCGAAATCATCATGAGCAGTTTCTACCACTGGCTCAGCTACAGGTGCATTTGTTGTCGCAGTAGTAGCGGGTTCAGCTGGTTGTTCAGCTGCGGCACCGTTCTCCTGTGCATCTGCGTTTAATTGTTTTAGAATAAAATTCATAAAAAAGAACCCCCGTTGGTTTAAATCGGGGGTGCAAAAGTAGGATTTATTTCGGAAGCGTTAGCATTTACCGTAAGGAAATTACTTTATCGCATTAAATACATTTTACCATAACCATTATTAAAGTACTGATCGGTGTTAACGGTACCACCTGCTCCATCGAAACTTGGTAGTTTATCGAGGGCTTTGCCATTAAGGTTGGTAATTACGCGATACAGGTACACACCGTTGGCAAGTTTTTGGCCATACATATCTGTACCATCCCATTTGTAATCGGTGATGTTGCGCCCTATTTGTAGTGGTCCAAGCTCATCTTTATTGATTTCTTTTACAATTTTTCCGGTGATGGTTAAAATTTGAATACGTAATTGTTGTGGTACCTGACTACCCGTAAGTGTGAATACAAATGCAGTGCTGGTGGTGAATGGATTGGGGTAATTGAACAAATGACTGATCATTGGTGTGTTAATTACCTTAAATGCTACTCGATACTCAATTATACCGCTTGCGTTATTGCTTTTATCGCGGCCGCGGATGTATAATTCGTAATCGCCATCTTCTTGTAAAGCGGGGTTAAACTCGATAGAGGCTGTGTTGTTAGCGCCATTGGTAGCGGGTATAAAGCGTAAGGTATCACCACCGAAACTGTAACGCTTGAGTACACCATTCGGCATGCGTAATTGTACGTTGAGTACGCTGGTATCGTCGAGTAATAAGAAGCGGGCATTGTCTTGCAACTTGGCTACGATGCGTGGCTTGCTACTAACGATATCATTATTAAGAATGTGAACACCATCGAACGTTACATCGAGTGTTGGGCGTACCACATCGGGCTGTACGAGCATATTTTTGTACAACACATTATTGAATCGAAACTGTTCGGCAGGACTATTGTTCGGATTAACATCAATAAACAAGTTGTTGTTGCCAATAAAATTGCGACTATCGAAGCTTGCTCTGATGATGGCAGTATCGCCAGGTGCTAGTGGCTTTAACTTCGGATGATTGACCACCGTGGCTTGGTTGGCAGCATTAAACAGTGTCATATTTACCGTAAGGCTATCGGTATACGCTACGTCGCTTACGTTCTTAAATGCAATACTTGTAAGCATTCTATCGCCAACCTCTAGCGTATCTTTTATTTCGGTAAATACATTCGATGCAAGTGCCCCTTCTGGCAAGGCATCGTATAATACACGCCAGTACACTAATTGTGCCGGAGTAAAATTAACGCTGTCTTTGTTCATCATTCGCAACCTCAAACTCGGATACTGCGTTGCATCAATATTACTGATATCAACATTGGTTTCGGTACCGCTGAGTGTTCGCAGCACAGTTTCTTGTGCTTGAGCATTTACGCCAATAATATCTACCGTAACACGGTCGCCACCACTATTGTCGAGTGAAGTAACACGCCATTGGGCACGTCTCCAAGCCCTTGCGGTACCCCAAACAGGTGAAGTTATGTAGCCTAAACTATCGGGCGTTGCAATGTTTCTGGTATACGTGAATCGGTCGTAGATACCTTGTGTAAACTGACTTGCAGGACTAAAATTGTTGTTACCCTTGCGGTAAATGAATGCAAAAGCTCTAAAACGATTGAAGCTATCAATATCGTTGAAGCCTGCTGCCTTCAGGCGATGGTAGAATGTATTGCCAGCACCAAACCATTGCTCATCGTTACGCCACACATCGGCAAAAGGCGTTGTTGGATTATTGATGTCTACAATAATACGTGCAGTAACAATAGCACCTGCAGGCACCCAATCTAAGAAGTTACGCATGCGGCGGCGGTTAGCCGTATCGAGATAACTGAATTCAAAATTATATTCTGCACCAGTTCTGCCGGCACACACGGCGGCACTGCCTAAAAATCCGCCGTAAGGTGCGCCAGTACCAACGGTAGCTGGAACAGCTTGGTTAAAGTATGGCTTTAGAGTAACCGGATCAAACACATTGTAAATAATACTATTACCCACACAAGCACTACTGGTAATAATAATACCGTTAACACGTACAGAAAAATCCACCGCTTGGTCTCCCCCAGTTGGGAATACTGTTTGATTGATAGAAAATGCCGATAACACATCTACAAACTGCCAACGCCTTGTAGCACTATCCATTCTAATACGCTCACCACGGCTACGTGCATGCTGGAAATAATGACTTTGATTAAAACCTCGCTGATTGCCCGCCATATACGTGAAGCTGCTCACATTCCACCGTGCCACCTGACCTGTTGGAACTGCTGTTGCTACACGCCAATAGTACACCGTACTATCTGTAAAGGTTAGCCCCGGACTATACTCCAACACCCCACCAACACTATTGATAACAGTGCTACGCTTCAACGGACTATTAAAGGCTTCTGTGGTATCAATTTCCATCCAATAAGTACGGCTCGCCGACGCAGGGCTGGCAGTACTTGCTGTTAGCTTCACCGATTGCGTACTTACAATGCTGTAGTTCAATGGAAAAACGGGCTTCACATCATCTTCACCAATAAAAAAGCTAATAGTAGCAACATTATTGGTTTCTGTAACTTCATCGTACCGATTATCGCCATCTACTGTTACAATAATTCTGTTTTCACCACGATCTCTACTAGGTAACACAGGTAGTTGCAGGGTAATACTATCGGCAAATCGTATACTGCGGATACGACCATTATATACTGTTGCGAAACTACCATCGGGGTATTGTCTTCTAATGTTCACCAACACACTATCGCCGGTTGCTTTTCCGAGATTATAAATCACCGACCTTACGGTAAATTGATTATCTGCTACCGATACCACTTGCGGATTTAAAGTAACAGTAGCATTTTCTACTGCAAAATCGGGCGATGGAGCTGCATTAATTTTCAATACGGGGTCACCATGCAAGGTGTTGGTTTCGGCATGTAACCTTGTGGTTAAAGTATCGAAATTAAACTGACCGGCATAAGCAATTGACTCCTGAATATTCAACCCTATGGGTTTGTTATAACCGCTACGAGCCAGCGAACGATAAAAACCATTGTTCAAGTAATCTAAAAAAGTGGTAACGCCAAAATGGGTACTTGCCAAAAATGCTATGGCGCCTCTGTTAGGTGGTAACACAAATCTTTCGGCTAATGAGCTTACAATTGAGAAACGCCCTACATCGAAAGAAAAGAAGTTACCAGCATTACAACCGTTCACTAGAAAAACAGGATACCTGCCTTGGTTGTTATATTGATTCGGATCGTTGATATTATAATCGAGCGCCGTTGCCGATGAGTGACCAAAATAATTGAATACGCCAATACCTCTATTAAACAATTGTTCTATCAGTGCATTGGTTGTAGGTGATACTGGTCCTGTTGCTGTTTTATTAAAGTGAAACACATTACCACCGAATGCGGTATCTCTAATGATGTTACCATAACCATTTTGATAGGCAGTAAGCACAAACTCCAATCCATCGTTATTATTTGCACCCACTACATGCACCGATGTTTTCATCCACGATTTGTTGGTAATGCTATTGTTATTGGTGCTTTGCTGTTGTTCATACTCCTTTACCTTGTTCAAGTAGTCGAGTACTTCTTGAGGGGATATGGCAGCAATTCTACCAATAGGCACAACAGGATTTTGCGTTAAAATAGTATTGCTCACCAATAAGTTATCGCTTGGTGGCCAGCCCCAGGTAGGTACTAAACTCTGGCGCTCAATATCAGGATTACTTTCAAAACGGCGATATTCATCGTAACTCACACCCTTCCCCAATAGAAACACAGCTTTGAGTGGCTGGCCATACACTTGCCTTGCCATTCGCACAAAATTGCGAATGCTTAATGGATGTTTCTTAATGCCAAAGGCAAACTGATCTATAAGTTCATTGATATCGTATAGTTTGGCATTGTAACCGCCACCGGTTGCACTTGCTCTATAGGCTCTGTATTGCTCAACCGGATTCGCACCACCTGCCAAATTCGGGTGATAAATAATCAGATAATCACCTTGTGCACCTGCCTGTGCATAGTTCACAAAATTTCTGGTGGCAATACGCGTAACCTGCTGCATACCATTGCTAGCAGTGCTCATTAACACCAAATTACGTTCCGTTGCCGATGGTACTAACCTAAACCGCACGATGCCCGATGGTTGAATATCGCCTACGTAACGCTGCATGTTGGTAAGGTCGTACAACACTGGTGGAACGCCCGTATGATTGAAGTTGGCAATCTCAAGATAGTTACCTTGGGTACTCGCTGGCAACGAAAATTCGTACAGCGGAAGATTACTAAAATTAAATGCACGTGGGTACGTAAGCTGTGCATATCCAACCACAAATCTGTCGTTCGGATTGGTCGATAAATTCCTTACGGTAAATGGTAAACTCGCATTAACACCGTTTGGTAATACACTCATGGGTACATCGGCAGTAAATACACCATAGTCAAACCTCGTAAGTGGTTGATTGATATAACTTGTTCCGCCAATAACTACCTCGAAACGGCGGTTATTACCTAGGCTCGACGCACCTGCTGCACCCACTTCTAATCTTGCATTAACATTGGGCACATTCACCGCACCAACATTTGCGAAAGTTGCATTTAATGGAAACCCAGGATTAATATCGAAGCTGCTTAAGAACTCACCTTTATCGTAACTACTGCTGTAAATAGCTTCACCATAACTGGTATTGGCCTCCCCTCTATTGATTTGACTATTATAATTAATACGTTCTTTATGCATGAACCAAGGCTCGGCTGGTAATGTATTACCCGCAACATCGTTCGATACACTTGTGATTCTTAAATTAGGCGTTGTCGTATTTACCGTAAGGAAGAAAGCCGCTGTATCGGTAAATAAACTCAGCCTGTCACTAATTTGATATTGAGCATAGCGATATACATCTTTATCGGCAGCACCATCGTTACGTAAGCCATAAAACTCAATAAAACCATCGCTTGGCAACACCGCGTTGGTTGTTGTAAATAACGGTACTTGCTTACCATTGCGCCACAATTGAAAGTGTTGCGCTTGCACGTTGGCGAGCCCCAAACCTGCCAATATCGGTTGTGTGATTCGATACAAGCCATTGCTGCCTACCGAAAATTTATAATACGTTTTATTATAATCTATCCACTCGTTGTTAAGCGGTTGTGCTTTGGCAATGAAGGCTGTAATTAACAGCATAACACTCAACAAAATTGTACCAATACGCATATGCTTTGTTCTGGTTTTGTGATAACGGCTCATACTTATCACGCTTTTTATAGAAACACCTTACGGTAAATAGTACTTCGCAGTACATCATTTACGTAAGTGCTTTATTTTTCTTTTCTTTTTAAATCAACCATTAGGCTGAAAATATGTGTGTACAATGCTGCCGATTGGTTGGCAAGATTGGTAAACGCATAATCAATTCTAAGGTTACCCACTTTGAAACCTGCACCAATACTGGGTTGATAAATCCATACCCTTTTTTGGTTGGTGGTATCACCATCGGCTAAAGCACGCTGAAAGTTATTGATACCTGCACGTACAAACAATGCATTGTTGAAGCTTGCCTCAATACCAATCCGCGGATCAATACTCACAGCACTAGTGCTTACCACCGTATTACGCTGCCCATCGAATGTTAAATCGAGGTTCGCTTCGGCTAATAATTTCAACTTTTCGTTGATCTTGAAATTACGAGCTGCCGCTAGTACCAAGCGTGGCGCAGTAAGTTCGTTACTACGTACCGGAATATCGTTATTGGTTAAATACAGTACTTCTTTTTCTCTATCGGTAAAGGTGAAACGCCATGCATTGAAAGTAGTTGTGGCATCACGTAAACTAGCACCAAAACGCCAATCGTTCGAATGATACATTACCCCTACATCAAACCCAAAACCCCAAGCTTTGGCAAAGCTGCCTACCTGCCTGTAAATGATTTTGGCATTACCACCCACACTTAAAAAATGATCGTTATCGCTTTTTAAGGTTTGAGCATAACTCACAAGAAAGGCATAATCGGCACTCGAAAAACTACGGATATTGTTGTAGTTAATCGTACCATCGGGTTCTACTAAAAAAAGCGTATTGGGTATATCATCAACCCCAAAACGCAAAGCAGTGATGCCTAAGGTTCTGTTACCACCACTCAGCGGAATAGCTACACCTAAATAATCGTATTTGCCAATACCAGAGAAATACTCGGCATGTTTAAACCCCACTTGTGGCGTATTTTTTACCTGTACCAAGCCTGCCGGGTTCCAATAAGCGGCTGTTAAATCGCTGGTACTAGCTACTTGTGCACCACCCATGGCCAGACCTCTTGCACCTGCACCAATATTTAAAAACTCATTACTATATTTACGAAACTGGGCCTCTGCCAGTGTCGATACACACAAACCCGCTGTTAGCAGCGCAACATACCAATGTTTCATGCAGTTAATATAACGCTTAAGATGCTAAAAATAGTACCAAAGCAGCTTGTATACTTTATTCTATTAGAAAAAGCCGAAAGGTTATTTTTGCCGGCCAACTTATCAGCGTTTTAAAATAGCAGTAATGAACTTAATACAAGAATTGCAGTGGCGCGGCTTGCTAGCCGATAAAATGCCAGGCACCGAAGAACAACTCGCCAAAGAAATGACTACCGGCTATGTAGGCTTCGACCCTACTGCCGATAGCTTGCATATTGGGCACCTCGTTCCCATTTTATTATTGGTGCATTTACAAAAGGCCGGACACAGACCCGTGGCTTTGGTGGGCGGCGCCACTGGCATGGTTGGCGACCCTAGCGGAAAAAGCAATGAACGTAATTTATTAGATGAGGCTACCTTACAAAAAAATGTAGATGGCGTAAAAGAACAACTCGAACGTTTTCTCAACTTCAATGCCGATACCCCTAATGCTGCCCTACTTGTGAATAATTACGATTGGTTTAAAGGCATGGGTTTCATTGAATTTTTAAGAGATGTGGGTAAGCACCTTACGGTAAATTATATGATGGCGAAGGATAGCGTTAAAAAACGCATTGAAGGCGAAACAGGTATTAGCTACACTGAATTTGCCTACCAATTGATGCAGGGATATGATTTTTACTGGTTGTATAAAAATTTAAATTGCAAGTTACAACTTGGTGGTAGCGACCAATGGGGTAATATGACAACTGGTACTGAGCTTATTCGTCGTAAAGCAGGTGGAGAAGCATTTGTAATTACTTGTCCGCTTATTACCAAGGCCGATGGCACCAAGTTTGGCAAAACGGAAAGCGGTACTATTTGGCTTGATGCAACCAAAACTACGCCTTATCAGTTCTACCAGTTTTGGTTAAATACCAGCGATGCCGATGCAGCAGCTTACATCAAGAAATTCACGTTTTTAAGCGAAGCCACCATTGAGGAAATCATTACAAAGCATCGCGAAAACGAGGCAAATCGACATTTACAGAAACGTTTAGCAGAAGCGGTAACAGTACTTGTACATGGCGAAGCTGCATTGCAACAGGCTTTAGAAACCACCCAAAAACTATTTGCCAACCAAAACGCTCCTGCCGAAAGCCTGAGTGTAGATGATTTGGAACAAATGGAGGGTATTGTGAAAAAATCGCTTGCTACGAGTCTTTTAGCCAATGATCAGTACGATGTTGTTAGTTTACTTGCCGACACCGGCATTTTCCCAAGTCGTGGCGAGGCAAGAAAAATGGTACAAGGTGGTGGCATTAGCATCAACCGCAAAAAGGTAGATGCTGTTACCCATATCATTACAACAGCTCAATTGTTACATGGTAAGTATTTACTCGTTCAAAAAGGAAAGAAAAATTACTTTTTAGTGAGCTTTAACGAGCAGTAACAACATTTACCGCAAGGTAGTAGCAATAAAATAACAGGTCGTTATTGCAATGCAACAACGACCTGTTTATTATAAACCACAAAGCTTATATTAAGCCCATAAATTGTTAGGATACACGCCAGATTGCACCAATGTGTCAATGCTTTGTTGCACCACAGGAGCATCTTCTTTGTAGGTTACGCCAAACCACTTGGCTTCGGTTGGCACCACATTCACCACGCCATGACCTTGCTTAATAAAACCATCTACCACTAAAGGAATAAAAAATTCAGACTTAGGATTGGTAATATTATTGGTTAAAAAGCTTTGGAACATGCTTTCGCTCAGGCTAATAAAGCTATTGGCAAAGCAGAACATGTTCATACTTACAACGCTATCGTTGGGTAATGCATGTTCGCCCGATTCATCTTCGTAAAACATAGCTTCGGCGTTACCATATACTTTTGTACGCTCGTTAATACCAGCCATATCGCCGGCAGCACTTACATCTATTACGCCGCGACTTACACTACCATTTTCACTCAACGTATTTTTCAGGTGATACGCAATTACAGCCCAGGTACTATCGTTCACCTTGTTTTGCAAAAAGCTAGCAGCTTTTTCAAAAGCATCACGACCATAAAAATCGTCGGCATTTATTACTGCAAAAGGCTCATTCACCGTACCCTTGCAGCATAGCAACGCATGTGCAGTACCCCAAGGCTTGGTACGTTCGGCAGGAATTTGATGCCCTTCGGTAAAGCTCTCAAGCTTTTGAAACACGTAGTCAATCTCAATTTTGCCAGCTAGTTTGGGTTCTACCAACGACTTAAAAGTCTCGGCAAAATCTTCACGAATAATAAATACCACTTTTTTGAAGCCTGCTTTAATAGCATCGTAAATAGAATATTCCATAATGGTTTCGCCACTTGGGCCGAAACTTTGGGTTTGCTTCATGCTTCCGTAGCGGCTAGCCATGCCTGCCGCCAAAATAACTAAGGTAGGTTGCATCATCTATGATTGTTTTAGAATGTTCTTTGTTATAAGATTGCCGCTAAACTACTACCTAAAAAGGTATGTTGTACTATAATTTAGCCTTAATTGCAACCAAAACCGACAGGTATTTTGCAAAAAGCAACTTCCGTTATAACGTTTTCTGAGCATTTGCCGCTACAAGCAATAGCACACCCCTACCTTACGGTAAATGATGTACGCCTACAGGTACTCAGAACCGATGTACTTCACCCAGTTGTAAGTGGCAACAAGTGGTTTAAGCTACACCTACACTTACAAGCAGCACAAGCACAACAAGCAACTTGCATGATGAGTTTTGGCGGTGCTTACAGCAATCATTTGGTAGCAATGGCCTATGCTTGTAACCAAGCTAAGATGCCGTGTGTTGGTATCATCAGAGGCGAAGCAGCACCTACCCTTTCACATACGCTTACTACTTGTAGGCAACTCGGTATGGAACTTGTTTTTGTTTCGAGAACTGCCTTTCGGCAAAAGGAAACGCTGATGCAACAATACCACCGTTCAGGAGCTTATTGGGTACCTGAAGGCGGAGGCGGCCGCCAAGGTATTGAAGGTGCAACGGTTATCAATACCTACATTCCTGCAGCTGCTACACATATTGTTGTTGCCGCAGGTACGGGAACTACTGCTGCTGGCATCGCATTGGGCAAGCAAAGCCATCAACAAGTGTTAGCTGTATCGGTAACTAAAGGTTATGAACTTATTCATGAAGATGTACAACAACACATTCCTGAACAGTTACTTGCTATTGAATGGTTGCATGCCTACCATTTCGGTGGTTACGCCAAACCACAACAACAATTGTTTGATACAATGAACCGTGTGTACAATCAATACCAAGTTCCCTTAGATTGGGTGTATACCGTGAAAGCATGGTTAGCGATAGAAGACTTAGCCAAGCAGCAATTTTTTCCGTCGGGTAGCAATGTAGTACTTGTTCATACAGGTGGGTTACAAGGCAATCTATCTTTACCGCAAGGCACTTTATCATTTCCTTGCTAAGGGTGCACTTATATTTGCTGCATTGTTTTTCTATGCGTTATCGTTACCTCATATTTTTTCTACTAGTGCTTGTGGGTTTTGATAGTATTGCTCAAGACACACTACCAAAATTTACCGCAAGGAATTTGGGCAACAATCGTATGCAAATTAGTTGGGTGAACCCTCACAAGAATGTAATTCAGCTGAACATACAACGCAGTTTCGACAGTTTAAGGTATTTCAGAACCATTTATACAGCCCCATCGCCACAACTACCTACGAATGGATTTACAGATAAGGCTCCTATTGAAAAAGTATACTATCGAATTTTTTATGTGTTAGAGGGTGGTGCTTATTTTTTCACGCAGAGTAAGCTTGCCCGCGACGTTGTACCAAAGAACACAACTTTACAGTTGAACCCCAACGAGCAAGAAGATTACAAGCGATTACAAATTGGAAAAGACAGACTTATTGTAGCAGATAAGCGAGATAAAACGGCAGGCAGCAGAAAAGATTCTATCGGTGGTGGCTCACAAATTGTAGTAGAAGAGCCAGTAATTACCATCAGAACGCCAGACAGTACCATTGGTACGTTTAGAGGAGAAGCATTTAAGCGATTCAGAGATTCTATTTTGCTGAAAACAAAAGACACCCTGCTTACCGTTCACTTTGATGAGCTGCTTTTAAAGCGCTACAAACCTGTAGAGGTGTTTAAGCCATCGCCCTATTTTTATACGCAAAAGAATGGAGTTGCCATACTAAAGTTACCGCAGGCTAGTCATCATAAAACCTATCGCTTGAAGGTTATGAACGAGCAAAGGATTAAAGTTTTCGAGCTCAGTGATATACAAGAACCCGAATTATTTATAGAGAAATCTAATTTTTTAAAATCGGGTTGGTTTTGGTTTGAACTATACGAGAACAACGTACTAAAAGAGAAGAATAAGATTTATATTAGTAAAGACTTTTAATACTCATAAACACTATGGCAGAGTATGCATTAGGCGATGCCTTAAAAATGTTCATCGACAATAGTCGTATGAAAAATGCTTTGCTTACCGTGCAACTGGAAACAGTATGGGAAGAACTGATGGGTAAAACGATTGCGAAATATACAGAGAAGATATACATTGTTCATGGAACACTCGTTATTAAAACAAATGTAGCCCCACTCAAACAAGAGTTGCAGTTTCAGAGTAACGAAATAAAACTACGCATCAACGAAAAGCTAGGTGCGAATACTATACAAAAGGTAGTGATTCAGTAATAGCGGCTTATTTGTTTAAACTTTTAAAAGAAAAATTACGCTGTGCTACATAACTAAATGCTACTACAAAAATGGTAGTAACAACCTTACCTATTGTTGGCCACCAGCCCAACTTGGTAACAAATAGTTTTAGGAACAAATAATTCAATATAATACAAGCAGCAACCACTAACATATACCTGAAAAGTTGTACTCGCTTTTTAGTATCTGTAGACTCCCACACTACGTAGCGACTCAAATAAAAACCTACAGGAAATGTTACCGCAAATGCCATCAAAAATGCGGCAATATGTGTTTCCATTACTACATACGGCAGATGTACTAGAGGTCGGGGTAATATAAAATTCATGAGTACATAAAACAAACTGATATCTAACAGCGTGTTGAAACCACCACAAGCTGCATACCTAAAAGTTTGTAATGGCATTAACCTTTTAAACAAAGGATAAAACCAATCTATGATGCCAATAATGATCGTTCGTATAAAATGGTGTATACTATGCACAATGCTGCGAAAGTAAGACTCTGCTGGTGTTCAACAAACAGCCACACTAGTTGGCTGCAACTAACCCACCAATTTGTATGGTATTTTGAATAGGGTTATAACTGCCATGCTCCCAGCCTCCGTATTCAATCGTACTGTTGTTATAAGGACATAAAATACGATAAGCTTTTTCGCCTCCATTCGAAAGTAACCGATGCCATAATGGTAACAGCGAACAGTTGGCCGAACCGCAACTGATATCTTCATTAATACCATAATGTGGTGCAAAAATCCGCACCTCATAATCGGCATTAACATCGCTGGAACGTGCTGTTAAAAATAAACCACGCACCTTACGAACAGCAAGTTGCTTTGCTAAAATGGCAAAATTGGGTTGTGCACTACGGAGTGCTGCTACCGATTTTAATTCTATGATAAAATCGTTCAAGTATTTACAGAAATAAGTAGCAGCAACATCGTTGCAGGCAATACCAGCAGGTTCAACTACGGTGTTAACACAATCGCCATCCATCAGTACTGGCGGATATGCCATCATGGTAATTTGTACCTCACCATCATCGAAAATACAACAAGGGATAATATAATCGCTGATATGAATTGCTGTTGCAGAACGTTTGAATACAAAATTTTTCATGCTAGGATGTAACTGATGCAACACCCATGCAGCTACAATAGTAGCATGGCCACATAAACCAAATGGTTCACCTTTAGGCGTGTAAAAACAAATCTCAAACTGTTCTTCGGTTACATGATACACAAAGGCAGTCATAGGCATTTGATTTGTTATTGCCATGGCCGCCATGGTTTCATAGGTTGGGAAGCTACCATCGCACACTACAACAGCAGCCGGATTACCGACTGCCTTCTGATGAACAGCATCAGTGAGTGATGATACGAATGCCCTTCCGGTAAATGTTTTCATGGTATTGTATAGGTATTCATTTGCCTGTAAAGGCGAAAAATAGAAATTTTATATTATTTAAAAATCATAATTCATACGTATAAAGAAATTACGACCAGGTTGTAACAAAGCATTAGGTGCATTGATACCATCGGCAGCTCTTACACCGTTATGAAAAAATACTTTATCAAACACGTTATTCACTGCAATTTGAATACTTACGCCTGGTACAATATGTTGGTAAGTAACAGCAGCATTCATAAGTGTTACCGCTGGAAATTGTGCATTGTTTAAGGGAACTGACGTACCCGGGCCTGCTGGTCTTGCACCTACAATATTACTTCTGATATTGATATTCAGCTTTTTGAATGCCAGATAGTTGGCAATGATGTTGATGCGATAATCGGCAATATCTGCAACTCTCAAATTTGCATTTTGTCCACTATCGTTTTTAGTTTGCTTCGGATCGGTGTAAGCGTAATTAAGCGTTACATTGAAATTTCTATACTTGTAAGTAAGGTTACCTTGTACACCGAATATTTGAAACTCACCCAAGTTTTGATTCTGCGAAGTATTGTTAGGCAAAGCCCTAACGCCTACTACATTGGTGATGATTTGCTCATAAACATTTGCATCTACCTCAAAATTATCTGATAGTTTTTTACTAATAAATGCTTCAAAGTTATTGATGGTTTCTGTGCTTAAATTAGGGTTTGGAATACGTCCGCCTGCAGTACTAAATTTCGTAAAATTGCTCACATTCATAATACCACGACTGTAGATGGCTTTAACTACCCAACCTTTAGCACCATAATCAACTACTAAACGAGGACTAATTTCTGTTCCAAAACCACCATTTTGTCGGATACGGTTATTATCTACACGTACACCAGCAGTAATACCGAAGTTTTTAGCGAAACGCTGATTAGCCTGAACATATAATCCATAATCATTCAAAGCAAATTGGTTACCACCTTTTGGATCGCCGCTAAATGTTCCTTGTTCTTCTGGCGTAACAATATTGATAGAGTTGAGATAGTTACCCTGCAACTGACTGTTACGATACTCTATACCAGCCAACATGTAGAACTTTGCCGTAGGTGTGTACAGCATTTTAACCTCTGTTCTAAACTGCTTACTGTTTTGATAAAAGTAAGTTGTGTTATATGCAGGATTAACATCGCGTACTAAATCTCTAATACCCAAGTTACCTCTTGCATAGTTACTCACACTAGTAACACGCGTATCGTTATCAAGTGCATGTACTCTATAATTACTCAATGCACTAAACTGTAACGTATTACTTAACTGACGTTCAAATTTAAAATAGAAATAAGACCTGTTGGGTATCCAATATACATTATTGATAGCTGCAAACTGATCGGTGTACAAGGTGCCAGCACCTTCTTCTTTTACCCATGTTTGCATACCCATAGAAAAATTACCTACGCTTACTTTAGCATTAATAAGTGTGCTGCGTGAAGGGTTACCCCAGCCAACTTTTAATCCCAACGGCGATAAGTTATATGCCGATTTATCCAACGCTCTTGCTCTATCTGCACCCGCAGCTGTAAGTACAATACTATCGGCTGTAGCACCCGTTCTAAAAATATTATAGTATGGACTCGTTGCTGGTAAGTTGTTCGCAGTAATGTATTGTTGAGCATTGGTGCGTATACTCATATTCCTAACATAGTTAACACTATTGTACACATCGGGATCATAATCAAAAAACGATTGACTACTCATATCGTGGCGATCACTTTCATACACCCTTGCCGTTACAATAGCACCAAAAATGTTTTTCTTATATGCTAGTGTAACATCGGCGTAACGACTGTTATAAGTACCATAACCTACATTCGCATGAATACCAAAATTGCGTTTCTTGGTTACTTTTACCTGATCGTCGGGCTCTTTGGTGATGATGTTGATAACGCCTACAAAAGCATTCGGACCGTACATAGTACTTGCTGGTCCATAAATAATTTCAATACGCTTGATATTGGTAATTGGGTATTGCCTGCTGATATCGGCAACGTTACTCCATAAATCATTTTCTTCAATACCATCTACCAACAACAGCGTTTTCTCTGTAATGGTAGTTCTCAACCCACGCTGATATACTGCTGCATAATTCACCCCATAAGCAATTGAAATATCAAAACCTGCCACATCATTCAACAACTCAATGATATCGGTATAGCCACGCTTCAACATTTCTTCCTGTGTAATTACGGTAATATTGGCTGGCGCTCTGCGAATGTCTTCTGCTTTTTTAGATACCGACGATACCAAATTTACCCGTAAGGAAGACTTCAATCGAACTACTGCATCTTGGTATCGTTGTGGGTCTCTAGCATCGGCCTCGTAGTTATCTTTTAATTGAAGAATATTTGCAATAGCTATCTCTGCTGCAGCTACACTATCCATTGCCAGATAACACATGGCCAAAATTCTATTCGATTCAATTTTATTGCTATACGTTAACCCCTTTGCATTTTCGCAAGCTCGAATGGTGGCAATCGCTTCGTTGAAGCGACCAATGTTGTACAAATATTCTGATTGTTCAACTGATACTGTACCACAATTATTCGTTTGACTGTAGCCCGATTGAGCTAAGCCAAATAATGATAGTATTAAAATGCTTATGCTAAACTTCATGTTTGTTGTTAATTTTTAAGTGCTTTGTATAAAGCCTCTGCAGAGGTGTACCACACAATTACTTTAGCATCTTCACTAACAGAAATAAGCTGGTTACCTTGCGGTAAATAAGTAATATGATATATCCACTTTGTATGTCCTCTCAGTGTAATAACATCTTCCGTTTTATTTCCTAAAATGCTTTGTACATCTAACAACTTAACTGTTTGATCGTAACCTGCTGTGGCGAGTTGTATTTTACCGGAAGGTAATTCACTAAATCTTACATCGTCAACACTACTTAAATGTAATGCGGTGCTGTAGGGTGCTGTACCAGCTTTAATATTGCTTACCCATACCGTTCCATTGTAAGCACCAATGGCCAAATACGTTTCAGATGCATCAATGGCTACGCTTGTAATAGCGGCATTGAGTGTGTACGATTTTTGAATATTACTCCAATCGCCCCATTCGGCAAACTGTTCTATTTTATTACCATTGGCCACCCACAACCTGCCCGAACTGCTAACAGTAAAATGGTTGATATCTTTTCTATTCCACATGCCATCAGCAACATACTGATTCGATTGATACGACCATTTCATGAAGCCTTCGGTAGTTGCTATGTAATAATTGCCTTTAAACACAGCTGCTGCTTTAGGCGTACCTACCACTTTGAATTGCTGTACCAATTGCAAAGTATTTTGATCGGTAACCGTCAACACAAATACATTGCCTGCAGCCGTAGCAGCAAGAATATGTTTGCTTGTTTTATTGGTGCAGAGCAAACGAATGTCTTCCTTCAATTGTAGTTTGGTTAGTACAATTGTTCCATTAGCATTCACTTGCATCAGTGCCAAAGTACCACCTTCATCGCCTGTTAATATTAAGTTATCACTGTAAGCAGTAACCGCCTTTACAGGCATTTGATGAAATAAACTTTGGTTGTTGTTATTGATTTTGTTGTTGTAATTAAACATCAATGCATTATACACGTCGGCATTTTGCAGTGGACCGTTGTTTTTAGCATTTAGATTATAAGCATCTATGGCAAGTTGCTTACTCTCTGCCACCCTATTTTCTTGCAATAACAAATTACTTTGATAGGCCAAGTTGCGTGCCTGTGCCAACTCTTTTAAGCGGGTACTGATGCGTTCTTGTTCTCTAGCTAGCCCTTCATTGAATACAGCTTTTTGGGTTTGTTGTTCTGCAATTTGCTTTTGCTCTCTTGCAATTTTTTCATTCTCTTCTGCGATTTTTCGCTGCCTTTCGGCAAATGCTTTTTGCTGTTCTGCTATGTTCTTTTGTAGCAATGCATTTTGTTCACTTGCTAAAGCTTTTTTTCGCTGTTGGTCGGCAATTTCTTTCTGCTCAAGTGCTTCTTGCTCGTTTTGTTGTGCAAGTAATTTTTGCTCTTTTGCGAGTGCTTCATTTTTTACCGCAAGGTTTTTCTGTTGTGTAGCTATTGACTTTTGTTCGAGTGCCTCTTTTGTTTTTTGTTGTGCAAGTAAGGTTTGCTTCGTTGCAAGATTTTTTTGTTGGAACGAGTAAATGGCAAGAAACAAAGCGAATATGGCCGCAATAGCAACAGCAGCGGTAACCCTACGAGCCGCAATTAAACGCTTACGCTGGCGCTCTTCTTTCAGTTTTAATTCTTGTTCATAAGCTTGCTTACTTGTTGTTAAAAACAACATGGCTTTATCGAAACTATCGTTGTAACGACTCGCCCAAGTTGCGTTCGGATTATGCGACTCTTTCCATTTCCAAGCCACTTGCAATTCAGGATCACGCCATAAACCGCCACGACCAGTTTCATACAAATCGCTTGCCTCGCACAATCGCAAATACACTTGTGCACTTTCGTTTTCCTCATCTACCCAAGCCATTAAACGATCCCACACACGCATTAAACTTTCGTGCGATATATCGATAATCGTATGTTCATTTAAATGCACATTAGCGGGTGGCATCAAAAAAGCTCTACCCGACTGACGAAACACATCAATCACTTTTATTACCTCTTCGATTGGAGCTTCGGCAAGCATACATATTTCGCCTAACTGCCGAGGTCTACGAATGCCTCGGGAATCGCTACCTTTATCGGTAATTGCTTTGAACAATACTTCGCAAATACGTTGCTCTCGTTGCGTAAGCAGTTCGGCATAAGCTTCTTCGGCATGTAAGCTAAGTGCCATTTTCATGGTACCGATGCTTTCATAATCACTGATATCGATTGCTTCAACATCGTTATTACGTTGCTTCCAACTACTCCAAGTTCGCATCAAGGCATGTTGCAGAATCGGTAGTTGATCGGGGTTATCGCCAACATCGTTCAATAGCTGATTGAGTAAGCGAGGTGTAATATTGGCACCACCTACAGCAATAGGACCTGTAATGGCATCTCTACGCTCATCACGTGTCATTCTTGGAACAAGATACTGACCTTCGTTGATGGCTTCTGGCAAGCCCCGAAACTCAGTACAATCTCCCAAGAAATCGCTTCGCATGGTAAAGACCACATAAATGGGAAAGTCTCTTTGTTCCGTTGCTTTTAAAAGTAAATTAATAAAGGCCACAGAGTCTCGCTTGCCCTCTCTGGCATCTTTTTCTACCCTACTAAAACGAAAAATTTCTTCGAACTGATCTACCAGTACAAGTAGGTTCACTTTTTTATCGATAGCACTTTGGCGGTATACCTCTACCAACCCTTGACTGCTTCTTCTTAGTACACTTTCGTTGATGGCGGAAATGGTAAGTTGCTCTTCCTCGTTTTGAGGCTCATTTAAAATACCGGGTTCGGCAAGTGCCCTGGCCATATTTCCGATGGGATCGTTACCTGGTCTGAAAGTACACATGCGCCACTGACTACCTACGCCACTCATAAAGCCTGCATACAAAGCAGGTATCAAACCAGATTTTACCAATGAACTTTTACCGCTTCCACTGCTACCAATTACAGCCATGAAACGGGCTGTTCTCAATTTCTTTAGAAGCTCGTCTACTTGTTTCTCTCTACCAAAAAACAACACATCTTCATGCTCCTCAAAAGCCCTCAGCCCCGGAAATGGATTGCTTATCTCTATATTATTTGCTGCGTACATGTTAGGCTGATTTACATTTTGTTTAAAAATGCTTTTAATGCATCTTCAGGCATGGTTTCTGTTCCATTGAGCACCTCTGCTTCCACACTTCTAAAGCGTTGCTTACTAGGGTTCAGTGGAGGCGCTAAAAACACAGCTTTTGCATGTAGGGGTTTCGTACGACCATAGCCGTTAATTTTTAAGAAATCTCTCATTTTGCTACGTAACCAAATTTCGTTGGCATTACCCATAAAAATGATGGCAGCATCGCATAGCTTAAGATTTTCGATATGATCTTCACGGATAGCGCTTTCATCGCCATCAAATAAAGGCGTTAGTACTTCACAACCATGATCAAACAAAAAGTCTTCTAATGGTTTGATCGCATCAACATCTTGCAAGTCACAGATTAAATACACAATACCACCTCCCGATTTTGTTGTTTGCGTTGAAGCACCTGAATGCTGAGTGTCTATCACCACTGCGGGAGGAGGAGGTTCTTGTAACTTCTTCAACTTATCTAAAACAATACCTTTAAAATCTTCCTGATCGCCGTATACCAAATCGGCACCAGCCACACCTTCTTTACCAAGGTTTAATTTTTCAACAAAAGCAATTTGACGATCGTCGGAGGGCTCTGTTCCCTCTGGCACCCAAATCAGTCGTGGCAAGTTAACGACACTACTCTGGGCACTGGCAATACTGTTTTGTACTTCAACAATACTTTGTTGAATACCCTCTGGAACTACACCATAGCCACTACCAACAATATGTATGGCAACATCGGCCTGCTCGATGAAATGCTTAACTTCTGATTGTAGCGCAGGAGCAATTAAGGGCAACTGCTTGTCGGGCAGAATATAACAACCTGCATCTTGTAACTCTCGTTTGATACTGTTACGAAAATCTTGTGTATCGTAACTGCTTTCAGCCAAATACACTTTGATAGTTTTCTTACTATTGGTATTGGTACTGCTATTGTTAAAGACTGGTGTTGTTACAGCGGTATTTATTTTACCCGTAAGGGGATTACCAATTTGTTCAAGATGCTCTAGGTAGCTACAAATATCATTCGCAAGATCATCTAATTTTTCCCAATATGCCAGCTCGTATTGTTGACCAAATATGGAACTGAATTCTTTAACACGGCCTGTACTGGGATCGGTGCTGTAAAATTCGTAACCTAAGATATTTTGAATTTTTTCAGGATGAATATCAACCCTTACAGGTGTTTTAATTACCTTAAAAATTCTTGCTTTGTTATCAACGCTAAAGCCAATGTTTTGGCGGCATGCTTCATAAAATTCTTCTACTTCGCGTGTACACCATTCACTTTTCACATAACGTGGCGTGAGTATAGAAATCATCAACGCCACTTTAGAGAATTGATCAATAATTTGTTGATCGAAAATATGATTGCCCTGTAGCGACGGATCTCTCCAAATAACCGGCCTACGCCCAAGCAACTGTGCCAACCGAATTTCAAGTGAACGATGAAATTCAGTAATCCAGCCCTTTTGAGACGCTACCAAACTCTCATCGTCGATATGAGCATAGCTAATGAATATATCTTTTTCAAATTGCATGATGATACGCTTGGTGTTTTAGCTTGATACCTTTTGTAATCCGTACATGAGAGGTAACATCAAGAAAATATTTAAATCTTTTCGTTTCTCATCTTCCGTTAAATGATCGTACGGAATTAATTGATCATGAATTTTAAGTACATCTTTCAATAATGCCTTTTCACTGCGTTCATTGGTATTGTAATGCCCAAACTTAAAGTTGAATACCATTTTTTCGGCACACCAACGCTTATGCTCTAATGGTGCTAATCTCGGGTAATACGTAATTAAATTTTCTTTACTAATGGGCCAACAACCAATACGTTGTAAGCTGTGTAACTTAACAGCAATATGCCTTGCAGCATATCTGTTACTATCTTTTTTTCTATTCGATAAGCGTTGCCATAAAGCCATAATGCTCAAGCGTTCATACAACTTACTATAACTAATACCTGTACGTTGCGCTATTTGTTCTAATACAAGCTTTTCAATATTGGCCTCCGAAACAGTACTTTGTTCATAAGGCAATTGCAATACACTGTCTGCAATACCTTTCATGACAGCTGTATCGGTAACATTAAAATATTGTTGTAACAAATGTTCAAAATCGTACAGTAATGCATAATAATAGTTAAGCACATATGCTTGCCTATCGGTGAAGGCTCTATGCTCTAATAAATGTTGCGGTGTACATACATCGCTAATGCGTTTGAAGTATTGTATGTTTAACCTTTCGGTAAATAGTTGCTGCAGACCACCTCGCTTATTTTGGGTAGTTTCCATTAAATCAAGTACGCCAGTATCTTCTGGCAAGCATACAACAATAGGCACTTGGGCTACTTGTCGTGTTTGCGTATACAAAAACTGCCTGAAGCTATTCGCCATGTTCACAAGAGCAGCGTCACTTTCTCCAAAAATGTATACGGCTCTTACTTTACTGATTTTCTCAATGGTATCTTTATTCCAACTGAAGTGAGCAAAGAAACTTCTATTGATTAACTTAACAGGAATGATATCAATGTACTCTTTATGAAATGGATACAAAAAGTTGAACTGATGAAAAGCAGTGTCAGCATTTTCATCAATCACATACACTTTAATGTTTTCCATTTCGGGGTAATGACTAAGTATCACTTGTTCTAAAAGGAAGCGTTCAGCAGTGGCATTAAAGCCAATAACGGCAATACTCTTCTCCCCTTCTTTTTCGAACTGCAAGTACTGATGCGGCGGAAATAAATCGTACAACTTAGCAGCACCCATTTGGTGTATGTTAAAAGTTTCTACATCATACACATTACCTTCTTGCTGTACATCAAAGAAGTCTTTGAGTAAGTCAACATTATCGGTGCCTTGTACATGCACTAATATTTTGAGCAAGGATGCATCTGTTTGTTGATGTGCCTTTTTGAACTGAGCCACTTGCGTAGCCAAAGCCATATTCACTTCATCGTTATCATGAGCAATAATACAGGTAGCCGCTACTTGTAATCTTGCATCTGCAAGTAAGTGACTATCAATACCATGCTCGCCTTGTAAAACAATTACACCAGCTTTTTCTACGGCTTCTATGTAGTGGTTATCGGCATGTGGTTCTAGCACAATTACTTTATAACCAGCTTTTGCCAACATAATAGCTATTTGCTTGGTAAGCTTACTCAAGTGTAATATTACCACATGCCCTTTGTATTGCTTTTTAATGCGTTGTAACAGCCATGTTTTACGTAAGCCTTTGAACACAAAAGCAAAAATTCCGGCCAAGAACAAAAACATGGCCAACAATTCGGCTATGAGTATTAGCGTATTATGCGGTTCAGGATCGGCATGATGTAAAAAGAAAAATAAAGTAGTAGCATACAATACTCCCCAAACACTAAAATGATGTTCAGGACCATGCAAGTACTGTATGTGTCCGATAAACGACAGTACAAATACGAGTATTACCAATGCAATGATGTAAATAGGCTTAATCTTAGGGCTACCTCCAGGCGTGGCACTCATAAGTTCTCAATAGTTTTAGTATTCCAACAAAAATAACGATACAGAGCTAAGGGCTATCCTTTTTTACCGTAAGGGATATATAATTAACCGCAATTACTACTGGTACAAGTTAATCGTATGCTTTTGTATGGAAGGCAATTGTTTTCACTTATTTTCGCTCAGAAAACTAACAAACGTTCGCAAAATGAATATCGAGGCTAATAAAAATGAAGATTGGATGAAATTGTTGGTGAGCCAACAAAAACAATTTGCCGCCAAAATACACATGGGTGGCGGCAAAAAAGCGATTGAAAAGCAACACGAACGCAACAAGTTAACTCCCCGTGAACGCATTGCCTATCTGATAGATGCCGATACAACATTTACCGAGTTAGGCACTTTTGCAGGCTTCGATATGTATGCATCTGAAGGTGGTTGCCCTGCAGGTGGCACGGTGAGTGGATTAGGTTATGTAAGTGGTCGCCTTTGTATGATTGTTGCGAACGATCAAACGGTAAAAGCAGGTGCCTGGTTCCCCATTACGGGAAAAAAGAACCTACGAATGCAAGAAATAGCCTTAGAAAACAACTTACCCATTATCTATTTGGTTGATAGCGCTGGCGTGTACCTACCCATGCAAGATGAAATTTTCCCTGATAAAGAACATTTCGGTCGTATTTTCAGAAACAATGCTCAAATGAGTGCCAAAGGCATTACCCAAATTGCAGCAGTGATGGGTGCCTGTGTTGCCGGAGGGGCTTACTTACCCATCATGAGCGACGAAACACTAATGGTTACAGGTAACGGAAGTATTTTTTTGGCAGGTAGTTACTTGGTGAAAGCGGCCATTGGTGAAGATATTGATAATGAAACGTTAGGCGGAGCCGTTACCCACACAGAAATTAGTGGTATTGCAGATTACAAATTCGATACAGAGCATCAATGCCTCGATCATATCAAAAAAATCATCAGCAAAATTGGTCACCAGCCTACGGCTGGCTTCGATAGAATACAAGCATACCTTCCGGTAAATGATCAAAGCACACTGTACGAAGCAATGCCGGTTAACAATGCTAAACCCTACGATGTAAGAACAATTATTGATGCCGTGGTAGATGCCGACCCTAACACTAAAACCAGCAGCTTCGATGAGTTTAAGGCCGACTATGGCAAGACGATTGTATGCGGTTATGCTCGTGTAGATGGCTGGGCCGTTGGTATTGTAGCCAACCAACGCATGATTGTGAAAAGCAAAAAAGGCGAAATGCAAATGGGCGGCGTTATTTACAACGATAGTGCCGATAAAGCAGCTCGTTTTATTTTAAACTGTAATCAAAAAAGAATACCGTTGGTGTTTTTACAAGATGTTACCGGCTTTATGGTGGGTAGCCGTAGCGAGCACAGCGGAATTATTAAAGATGGTGCCAAATTAGTGAATGCGGTAGCGAATAGTGTAGTACCTAAAATTACCATTATTACGGGTAACAGCTTTGGTGCAGGTAATTATGCCATGTGTGGCAAAGCCTACGACCCACGTTTTATTTATGCATGGCCATCGGCGAAAATTGCTGTGATGGGTGGCGAACAAGCCGCAAAAACCTTACTACAAATTCAGGTTGCTGCACTTAAAGCAAAGGGCGAAACCATTGATGCTACTACTGAAAAAAACCTGCTGGATACTATAAAACAGAAGTATGAACAGCAAATGAGCCCTTATTATGCAGCGGCTCGCTTGTGGGTAGATGAGATTATAGACCCAGCAGATACCCGCAATCGCATAAGTAAAGCCATTGAAGCAGCTAATCATAATGCGGTTGTGCCCGAACTAAAAACAGGTGTATTTCAAGTATAACATCACAAAAAATTCATCATAACTAACTAGTGTTTATATAAAAAAAGCATACGTTTGCCGCATGAAAAACACACCGAATAAAGGCAAGCGTATGTTTTTTGCTTTTCTGCTTGGCCTGCTACCTTGTTTATTTGTAATGGTTACATCATCGTACAGAGAAGTACACAGCTACATTTTCAATTGGTACAGTTGCGTAATTCTCATTGCGGCTTTAACAGCTTTAGTAGTTGCATTGAGTTGGCCTCGTAAAATGATTATGTAATCGCCCTAGTTAACATCATTTACCGTAAGGTAATTACTTATGCAAAAGCACCCACAAGGTGCTTTTTGTTTTTGTTCAACTATACTGCATATTGCAGGCATGACGAATACAGCGGTAACACCCATAACAATTTATACAGATGGTAGTAGCCGAGGCAACCCAGGCCCCGGTGGCTATGGTATTGTAATGTTGTATGGTAAGTGGGAAAAGCATTTTAGCGAAGGTTACCGCCATACTACTAATAACCGCATGGAGTTACTGGCAGTAATAAAAGCCATTCAGGCGTTGAAAAAGAGAGATATACCCATTGTGTTGTATACCGATAGCCAATATGTGGTGAATGCTATTGAAAAAGGTTGGTTGCTCAAATGGATAAAAACCAACTTTGCAGGTGGCAAAAAGAATAGCGACTTGTGGCGAATGTATCATCAGTTGAGCCGCGACTTAACCATTCAATTCAAATGGGTGAAAGGCCATGCCGACAATGTATACAACAACCTTTGCGATAAACTGGCTACCGAAGCTGCCGATGGCAAGCATTTACTGGTTGATGAGGGTTATGAAAAAGAAGATCCCTTACGGTAAATAGAAAATTACAGGGCTTCTAAATCGGCAATACTCTTTTGTAGTTGTTGTATGTAGTTGCCATACAAATACTTGATCCACAAACGAACGAATAAGTAGGTTAACGACATAAAAATTGCATATACGAATAGCACGCCACCTATGATGAGTAATTGTGTTACTACTGGCGCTTTCATGAAACTTTCCAGTACATCTCTTGATGTATTATCATGAAACATCAATGGCAGAAAAGTAGATAGCAGTAAGCATAAAACAGCAAATGCCATATTAAACTGCATGTATCTTTTCTTAAAAAGCAGTAGTAGTTGGTATAGCGTTTTTAAATGCGTTTTTAAATCAGTATCAAACTTTTTTTCTTGTTGTTTAATGTAGCTGTAAAGGCGTGTTACAATGGCATAGAAAACAATCAATATAGGTACTACACCAGCTAAATACCAACGAATAAAAGGGATATCAGTTACCACCCCCCATACAGCAAATAACGCAAGCATTAACCAAGAAATACTTACTTCAAATAAGAGGCTACGCTTGATTTTACCCAACACAGTAAGTGGTTGCTGCTTAATACTTTTTTGTATAAAGTCGGTGCTTACTTGCTGTTGTGTGCCAGCAATCGTTTGCCATTCGTTTTTTAGTCCATCTAAATCCATATCAACACTGCGTTAGAGCGTTTCTAATATTTTTCACTATCTACTTTTAGCTTTTGTTTCAGTCGGTTCATTTTAACTGCCACATTATTGGCAGTAATACCAAGCGTTGCTCCAATATCGGCATAGCTAAAATCGTCGAGATACAACATTACCAAGGCTTTATCTACAGGTGGTAATGCTGCAATAGCCTTATACATTGCGATTGATTGTTGCTTTTCTAAAGTATCATCTGCTTGTGCTACTACGGGGAAATGATCGTCGTTCACCGTGTTAATGGTTCGCTGCTGCTTGCGGTAATGTGCAACAGCCGTATTAATAGCCACACGATACAGCCAGGTACTAAATTTTGCATCGCCTCTAAAACTTGCAAATGCTTTCCATGCCTGACCACTAATTTCTTGAAACAAATCTTCTCTTTCGGTAGCGTTATGCACGTACATATTGCACACTTTGTGTACAATAGCCTGATGTTCTTGTAACTGCGTTATAAACTGTTGTTCTTGTGTTGTTGGCATAAAACATTTACCGCAAGGAAAACTCAATCAACCTTCTTAATACACAACGGGAGTAACCTTATACCCTTTTGCTTTAAGCAATGCAAGCACACCTTTTTGTCCGCCTAAATGCGCTGCACCTACGGCAAAAAATGTGGCATTTTCTTTGGCTATGTTTTCAATCAGTGGTATCCATTCTTCGTTACGCTTTACCAACAGTTCTTTTTCAAAAGCACTGTTGCTTTGTTGTTGCGTAATCGCTTGCATACCTTCTACATCTTTTGCTAAATACACATTCATCAATTGCGTGAAGGCTTTGCTACTACTATCTAAATTGGTAACCAAGCTATACAGCTGTTCGGCAGTTTCTTTATCCGACATGGCATCAATCGCTTGCATTTGTCGTGCTATGGTTTCTAAACCTTTAACCTCTTGCTTATTCTTTTTAGCCAATCCCATTAGGGTAGCTTCCCAACTTGCAGGTGCGGCACAAGGCAACAATTTCGGCATAACCATACTCATTACCATAAATGGTTTAAACCTGTTGAGCATGGTACCATTCATACCGGTTTTAGCTTTTAAAGAATCGCTTACAATCTGGTATTGCTGTGCTGTTAAGTATTGTTTCCAACCAGCAGTATCTTTCATCATCATATAACGTTGCATCTCTGCCATCATATTCGGGTCATCCATATCTAATTCAAGATATAACTGTTTTGTACTTCTTAAACCTTGTACAATAGCGCTATCAACCTGTAACTGTGTTGGACAAATAAAATGAATGGTACCAAACAAGTACGATGGTTGCTGTAAGCCTTTGCCTTCTATTTTCCAGAGTAAGCTCTTTTGATTCGATTGGGCGATGGTGAACAAGCTAAGGAATAAACAGGCTACTAAAACAATATGCTTCATACGTGATTATTTACGTAAGTATCAGTAGTGAACATTATAAAAACATTACACCTTACGGTAAAAAAATTATGCAACAATATAAGTAACACCTTCTAACGCAAGCTGCGTGTCAGGAAAAACAGACTGTGCCTCTTCTAAAAAAGCATCGAGTTGCTCATACTTACTACTGAAATGACCAATAATCAATTGCTTTGCATTTGCCATTTGAGCAATGGTAGCTGCTTCTTCGGTAGTACTATGATAACGCAATGCTGCCCTATCTTTTAAATCTTTTAAATAAGTAGTTTCATGATAGAGCATATTTACACCTGCAACCTGCGTTGCAATATCGGGCGTAAACAATGTATCGGCACAATAGGCATAACTACGCCCGGGCGTATTCGGAATGGTTACCCATTCATTCTTTACAACGGTGCCATCACGGTGGGTATAGTCGTTACCTAACTTCAAGCTTTCGTAATAAGCAGCAGGTACTTCGAATTTGATAACGGCATCTTTATCTATTCGCCTTGGCTTTTTCTTTTCTTCAATAACACAACCCCAGCAAGCGATGCGGTGCCTAACAGGAAAACTACGGATGCGAAATTTATCGTTATCCACCAACAATTGTGCTTCGGGTGTAAGTGCATGAAAATGCAAGGTGAAAGGCAAAGTAGTATCTGCCACTTTTAATTGCAGCTCAATAATGTCTTTTAGTGGTGCTGGTGCGTAAAGGTGCAAGTCGCTTTCACGACTCATCAAACCCATGCTCGTAATTAAACCAGCTAACCCAAAGTAATGATCGCCATGTAAATGTGAAATGAAGATATGATTGATTCTACTGCGTTTCACACGATAGCGTGCAAGTTGCATTTGTGTGCCCTCACCACAATCAATCAAAAACAACTGTTCATTTAACGTAACTACTTGAGCAGTCGGATGCCTGTCGTACGCAGGAATCGCCGAGTTATTGCCCAAAATAGTTACCCCAAACATGTACGTTGATATTTGCTCAAATATAGGCTTTGATGGTAAGGCTTGTATACCAATTTTATAAAACTATTCTTCGAGCACATTTTCTTCAGTTCTGCCAGAAAAAATAGCAGCCATTCGTCTACTTGCGTAAATGTTTCTGTTCAACCGATTACCCAATACAATAATCGTGGCTGTATCTTGTACAAGTCTGCAAAAAACGGTATTACTGCCATGCCACTTACCGTTATGATACACCACCGAATCGGTAGCATTTTGAAATAGTCGCCAACCCAAGCCATAATTATGCATACTTTTTCGTTCGTTGCTTTGTGGCACTAGCGCTGTATCCATCGTCGACTTTTTCACGAAAGTGTGTTGATACATGGCTTTATCCCACAAAAGCATATCACGTACCGTGCTGTAAATATTTTTATCGCCATAAGTACAATCTAAGTGATCCATACCGTATTCACGCCAATTCCAACTGTAAGTAGGCACATAACTAGCAGTATCAGCGATACTAAACACAAACGTATGATGCATGCCTAAAGGCACAAAAACGCTATCACGCATATACTGCGGGAAGCCAATGCCTGTAACCTTTTCAAGAATACTAGCCAATAAAATATAGTTGGTATTACTATAATGAAAGTTACGGTTAGGCCACTGCTGTTTAGGTGGCTGAAACTGGATTAAATAATTGATTACATCTTGGTTGGTAGCCTTCACTTTTTTGTTCCAATAGGTTTCTAAGGCATACAGATAGTTTGGCAACCCACTTCTATGGTTCAGCAACATACGAACTGTAATACCGCGGTATGGAAATGCAGGAAAGTATTGTTGCACACTATCTTCTAAGCCTATCCTACCCTGCTCCCACAAACGCATGATGGCCATGCCCGTAAATGTTTTCGAGATACTAGCTAAGTGAAAGGGTGTTTCAGGCGTTACCGCTGTTTTGTTGCGATAATCTTTGAAACCGCTGTATTGCTCGTATACAATTTCGCCGTTTTTGGCCACGAGCACTGCGCCACTAAATACATTATCATTCAAATATTTTTCGCAATATGCTTGAGCTTCTGCTGCGTAGCGCTGCTTTGCAGCAACTGCCAACGGCGTAAACTCCATATCAGGTTGCGGCCCCGAACGCTGTTGCCCTTTGCTTGGTTGTTGGCAACTTGCCGTGTAAAAAAGAATACAAATGCTATATATGGTTAGAAAGGTTCTATTCATGACATCACAAATTCAAAAGCCGCAAAAATAGTAGAATTGGCTACGCAAATATTGTACACTTATCACCTTACGGTAAATGTGGCGACTCACCGCAACATGGCATTATTGGCATTGGTAAAGCGTAGCAATAACAATAGTTGTTAAGCGATTGTACATTTGCCGTAAGGCACAACACTTTCCATACATTATTGTTACAACTACATGCATTACAGTTCGCTTGAAGCTTGTTTAATAGATTTAGAAAAAAATGGTCAATTGGTTCGTATTAAAGAAGAAGTTGACCCACATTTGGAAATGGCGGCTATCCACCTGCGGGTGTATGAAGCCAAAGGCCCTGCACTTTTGTTTGAAAACGTAAAAGGAAGCCAGTTTAGGGCTGCGAGTAATATTTTTGGTACACTCGATCGAAGCAAGTTTATTTTTAGAGAAACGTTCAAGGCAGTGCAACAAATGGTTGCATTAAAGAACGATCCGATTAAAGCCATTAAAAATCCGTTGGCGAATATTAGTACTGCGATGGCTGCTTTGAAGGCTTTGCCATTAAAAAATCCGTTGCTCAAGCCGGTATTGCATCAAGAAATTAAGATTAGTGACATTCCACTCATTCAACACTGGCCTATGGATGGTGGTGCTTTTGTAACACTACCACAAGTGTATACAGAAGATATCGATAGTCCTGGCATTATGAAGGCTAACCTTGGTATGTATCGCATACAGTTAACGGGGAACGAGTATGAATTGAATAAAGAAATTGGCTTACATTATCAGCTACATAGAGGTATTGGCGTGCATCAAACTAAAGCCAACAAAAGAGGATTGCCGCTTAAAGTAAGCTGTTTTGTAGGCGGGCCACCTTCGCATACAGTTGCTGCTGTAATGCCACTGCCAGAAGGATTAAGCGAAATGACTTTCGCTGGTGCACTAGGTGGTCGCCGTTTTAGATACACTTATCGTGATGGTTTTTGTATTAGTACCGATGCCGACTTTGTGATTACCGGCGAGGTATATCCTGAAGAAAACAAACCAGAAGGACCGTTCGGCGATCATTTAGGATACTACAGTTTAACGCATCCTTTTCCACTCATGCGAGTGCACAAGGTATATGCTCGTCAGAACGCTATTTGGCCATTCACCGTTGTAGGCAGACCACCGCAGGAAGACACTAGTTTTGGTGAACTGATTCACGAATTAACAGGCGATGCAATACCGGCAGAAATACCTGGCGTAAAAGCCGTACACGCAGTAGATGCTGCAGGCGTTCACCCGCTACTCTTAGCGATTGGTAGCGAACGCTATACACCTTATATGCCTACTAAACAACCTGCCGAACTACTCACTATCGCCAATCATATACTTGGTACAGGACAGCTGAGCTTGGCGAAGTTTTTATTTATTACCGCCGATCCGAACCAACAGCTATCGGTGCATCATGTACAACCCTTTATGGAGTACATACTAGAACGTATTCACCTCGATAGAGATATTCATTTTTATACCAATACCACCATTGATACACTAGACTATAGCGGTACTGGTTTGAACAGTGGCAGCAAAGTGGTGTTCGCAGCCTACGGCGAAGTAATACGCACCCTTTGCAGAGTAGTACCCAATGTGCTTCAGCAGCTACATGGCTTTGGGAATGCACAACTTTGTATGCCAGGGGTTGTAGCCTTACGGGCAAATGCTTTTACCACGTATGAAGATGCCACTGCCACCATTGCTATGTTGAACGAACAGCTGCTTGCACATGTGAAAGACCTCCAATCGTGCCCAGTTATTGTGCTATGCGATGATGCTGATTTCACCGCAGCGAACATGCGAAATTACCTGTGGGTTACCTATACCCGTTGCAACCCGAGTCATGATATTCATGGTATAGATGCTTTTGTACAACACAAACATTGGGGTTGTAATGGCCCGATGGTAATAGATGCTCGTATTAAACCGCATCATGCACCGCCGGTACAAACCGACCCAACGGTAGATAAAAAAATTGATCGGCTATTTGCCAAAGGTGGCAGCTTACATGGTATTTGCTAAACTACGCAATAGTGTGTTGATGACATTGGGCTCGCCTGCGGCAAGCCCAATATTGTTTAGGTGATGGCCTTACGGTAAATATTTACGTAAGTGATTATTGAATTAACAACTCGCAACTTGCAAGCTAAACATCGAAGCTACCCTTTCACTAACAGCCGCAAACAATTCCGACCATTGCTGCTTACTATACTCGGTTTTAAAGGACTCTAACTCCATGCAATACAACTGTGGTACAGCACTTAGCATGTTTATAAAAGCATCAGCAATAGCCTTTCGCTCTATACCTTCAAATGCAAATGGATAATATACGATTGTTACAAACGGTTTTTCTTGTACTGCTAATTGTTGTGTGAGTGCCAGTGTAAGTTTAGTACCTGTTGCACCACCTAAGCCCGACACCAAAACATAGTTCGCGTCGTCGGTAAATAAGTCTGCAATATTTTTCGGTACAATAAAAGGCTCCGTTAAATCTAATAGTGAAAAAAAGCGATGCTTGCTCACTTGACTTTCCTTGGAAGGAAATGTAAAATCAATACATGAAATAGCATTGGGTAAGTTTGGCCGGTACGGATGTGTAATACACGTATACTTGGCGGCTGCAATTTTCGGCTGAATATCTATAATTGTGTTGGTACCAGCATCGCCCAGTCCTATAAAATGCAATGGCTTAGTCGTTACAAATGGTGTTAAGAATGCGTCAGCTGCTTTATTAATGAACTGCCCGAGGTTGTTGATATTGTTGGTAAGCATCTTTGTGCATGTTTTGAATGGTTGCTACTAAAGTATTGGGGGCTATTACTCGCATTGAACTACCGTAAGAACATAGCTGCATCAAAAAATCATCTGTAATGTAACATTGGAGTTGTATGCGTAATTCTTTATGATTATCTACTAAGATTGATTGTGTATGATGCAATGGAAGTGTTTTGAGATACTTCCCTTGTTCGGGGTTGAATGAAAGAATTATATTTTGCGGAACATCATCGTTAGGAACAATTATACCAAAAGCAAAATGGTATGCGTCTGCTACACTATAGGTCGTTTGCGTATATTTTTGGGTAGTAATTTCAAGTGTAGTCAGACGATCTAACGCAAAACTTTTCACAGTTTTGTCTTTTTCGTCTAGTGCAATGAGGTACCATCTGTGTTGACATTCTTTTATAGCATATGGTGCTACCAATCGCAAAGTAGCGTTGGTTTCCCAAAATTTTTGATAGGCAAAGCGAATCTGATACTGATGCTTAATAGCATACAGTAATGCTTGTAAGTGTTCTGTTCCTTGTGGCTTTTTATCTTCAAAAAAGATATAAGGTGTAAGCTGTTGCGATAAACTTACAGTATTAAACACTTCAAATGCCTCTACCATTCTTTGGAAGTTATCGCTCTGACGCTCATCGTGACTTATATAATACCCTTTGTGTATTTTAGAAAACTCAATGTCAATTCCAAAAATATTTCTAATCTCTTTGATATCTCTTTGAAGCGTTCGTTTCGATAATCCAAGATACAAGGTATCGTCTTGCAACTGCATATACGTAAGTTGTTGCTCTAAGTATGCTTGCAACTCTTTGTAAGTGCTGTAAGGCTTTTGCTTTAGTCGTTTCAGCAAAAGCGTATAACGTGAAATGTAACCTCGTTTTGACATCGATTTTAAAAGTTATTGTATCCCTAATCTTATCATGCTGAAAACATCGTTCTACAAGCTATTCAATTCTTAAACAAGTGATTAGATTGTATAGAACTAAGGTTCTACATCGAAGTTATGCACAGTCAACGCCAAAGTATGTCGCCCCGAAAATATCATCTATCACTCCACCATACCACTCAAAACCAAACTACATTCATTTACGTAAGTGAGCTCAAAACATTTATATCATGCTATTGAGAAACATCTTACGGAAAACGAGTTATGCCCTTGCTACTGTTTTTTTATTCGCTGCCTGTAGCAAAAACGAAGCGGGTGATACCACCATGCCAATGAACCCAAGGCCAAATATGGTTTTCTATGCACTCACCAACAATAATCAAATTGCGAAGTACAACGCAACTACGGCTGAAACGGCAGATGCTACCATGAGCATCAATAATTTACCGCAAGGTGAAAACATTCTAAGTATTGATTTCAGACCAGCAACCGGACAACTCTATGCATTAGGAAGTAGTAGTAGACTTTACACCATCAACCTGATGAATGGTAATGCAACCACCATTGGCACAACAGCATTTTCACCTATGCTCAGTGGCACTGTTGCAAGTATTGATTTTAATCCCACAGTAGATAGAATTCGTTTGGTGACCAACAGCGGACAAAATCTTCGATTACATCCCGAACTTGGCACTGTAGTTGCGACCGATGGCACATTGAATGGTGCCGCCAATGCAAGCATCACTTCTATTGCTTATACCAATAATGTGGCAGGTACCAATACCACAGAATTATTTAATATAGATGTAACCAATAAAAAATTATTCAAACAAAACCCACCTAACGATGGCACCTTACAAGAAGTAGGCAGCATCAATATTAATTTCAGTGGGCGTTCTGGCTTCGACATCAATCATGATAACACTGTTATGTTAGCCACCTTCAACGTTAATGGCACCAATCAGCTATACAGTATCAATACAACCAATGCAGCGGTTACTTACCTTGCTAATATTAGTAACAATATAGTTGACATTGCTATTCCTACTGCACCCGTTGCTTATGCCATCAGCGAAAACAATATGTTTCAAATTTTCAATCCCATGTTAGCGAACAGCGTTGTTAACAAAGCTATCACGGGCATACCTGCTGGAGAAACATTGATGGGTATTGATTTCAGACCTGCTAATGGACAACTTTATGGTATTGCCACCAATGGTATGGGTATGGCTAAGCTATACACTTTTAACTTGAGCAGCGGAGCAGCAACAGCAGTAGGTACAGGCTTTGCAATTAATACAAATAGTACTGCTATTGGTTTCGATTTTAATCCGACTGTTGATAGAATTCGCTTGGTGACCAATAGCGGACAAAACCTTCGTTTAAACCCCAACGATGGTACTATTGCAGCTACCGATGCAAATATCAACCCCGGCACACCGATGATTCATGGAGCGGCTTATACCAACAATTTTGCTGGAGCTACTAGCACTGTAATGTATGTAACTGGTATGACGAAGTTGTATCGACAAGATCCGCCTAACAATGGAACTTTGGTTGAAATTGGCAATCTTGGTATCATGGCCGACAGTCAAAATGGTTTCGATATTGGTGGTACAAGTAATATGGCGTTTGGTTTGTTCAACGTTGGAGGTACCGTTCGTGTTTATAGCATTAATTTAAATACAGGTGCTACAACAGCTGGCATCACTTACCCTAATACCGTTAGAGCTATGGCGGTAGGCTTAGGTTTTTAGTAACAACGAGTTACAAGCGATAAAGGCTCGCCTTCGGCGAGCCTTTATCGCTTACAGTGGTACTACCTTACGGTAAATGCACATGTACAACTACCAAAGTACATCTGCATATGCAGGTGTTTTATCGAAAACAGCTTTAGCATAAGGACATAGCGGCATAATTTTCAAGCCTTTGGCTCTGGCAAAATCTACGGCTGTTTGTACCAATGCTTTACCATAACCTTTACCCTCATTGCCTTCGTATACCTCAGTATGTTCAATAATGAACTTATCGGTACCCGCATATACAAAATCCATCAAGCCAACTTCTTGTTCCCCTTCATAAGCTAGCCATCTACCTTTTTTACCATCATCGTGTAGTATCGTATGCATAAGTTAAATTTTAACGTGATTTCATATTTACCGTAAGGTACAGCACTTAAATTGCAGTGAACATTAATTTATTGATGCAACATACAACGATAGTTATGAAATGGTTACTACTACTCTGCATGGCATGGGTGCCGCAATGGTTAACAGCACAATATAGTGCTAGAATTGTAGTGAGTGATGTAGCCACAAAAAAACTCGATGATTTATACATTGCCGGCAGCTTTAATAACTGGCAACCACGAGATGAAAAATATAAACTAAAACCTTTCGGTAAAGATCGTAAAGGCATTGTGATTAAAGATCTAGCGCCTGGCATCTACGAGTTTAAGATTACACGTGGTAGCTGGCTTACCGTTGAATCGAAAGATAATGGCGATGATTTAAGCAATCGTTCCTTCGCTATTACCGATGCCGATGTTAGTGTAGATATTACCGTTGCTGGCTTTAAAGACGATTTTCCGCGTAAGCCCATTCCCAATACAGCAACAGCGCAGGTACACATTATAGATAGTGCTTTTCAAATACCGCAACTACAACGTACACGCACCATTTGGGTGTATCTGCCTAAAAGTTACAATATAACTAAGGGCAAAAATTATCCGGTATTGTACATGCACGATGCTCAAAATTTATTCAACCTGCAAACTGCCCCTAATGGCGAATGGGGCGTAGATGAATGCCTCGATAGCTTACAGCGCCTTACGGCAAAAGAATGTATTGTGGTAGGCATTAACCATGGCGGTGATAAGCGTTTGACCGAATACAACCCTTACGATCACGCCCAATTTGGCAAAGGTGAAGGCAAGCAATACCTCCAATTCATAGTAACTACCTTAAAACCATATATCGATAAAACTTACAGAACCCGTAAAGATGCTGCCAGCACTGCAATTGCGGGTAGCAGTATGGGCGGCGTAATTAGTGTAGCTGCTATGGTACAGTATCCGAATGTTTTTGGTGCTGCTGGTATTTTCTCGCCTGCATTTTGGGTAGCACCATCGTTATACACAGATGTAGCCAATGCCAATTGGAAAACACAACAACCTCGGTTTTATTTTTATGCCGGCGGCAAAGAAGGTACCAATCCTGAGGTAATGGTAAAAGATATGGACGCTATGATTAGCGTTCTTGAAAAAAAAGCACAGTACGATATCCGCAGATCGGTGTACCCTTTAGGGCAACACAACGAACAAGTTTGGCGTAGCGAATTTGATGATTTTTACCGTTGGCTTAGCAGCCGTTGGTAAGCTACATGCTAGCAATTACCTTCGCAGCATGAATATTGCATTTGAAGCAAAACGAGTGTTTAATAATGGTACTGGTTTAGGGCATTATAGCAGAACTTTGGTAACAAGTTTGGCGAATGGCTTTCCTGAACATGAGTATTATTTGTTTACACCACGTACATCTGCCATGTTCAGCACCAATGCGTTTGCTAATATGCATACGGTTACACCATCGCAGTGGTTACATCAACGTTTTAAAAGTGCATGGCGTAGCAGCTGGGTGAAGGGTGATTTACGTAAGTATCATATCCAACTGTATCATGGGTTAAGTCACGAAATACCTGTTGGCATACAAAATACGGGGATCAAATCGGTGGTAACCATGCACGATATTATTCACGAACGTTACCCCGAACAATACCACCCTATTGATGTTCGCATTTATCGCAGTAAGTTTAAATACGCCTGTAAGCATGCAGATCGGGTAATTGCCATTAGCGAGCAAACGAAGAATGATTTAATAACCTGGTATAAAGTTCCTGAAGAGAAAATAGCCATCTGTTACCAGAGTTGTAACCCCGCCTTTGGAAATACCATTGATACCAACGAGAAAATACGTATTCAACAGAAGTATCAACTGCCAGCGCAGTTTTACTTATACGTTGGTTCTATCATTGAACGCAAAAACCTTTTAACCATTTGCAAAGCATTAACGCAACTACAGAATAATATTCCATTGGTAGTTATTGGCAAAGGCGATGGTTACGAAAAACAAGTACAACAATTTGTACAACAACACCAGCTAAGCCAGCGTGTTATTTTTCTATCGCATACAGCCGCTGCAAAAGACATTGATTTTGTAACAGCGAAAGATTTTCCAGCAATTTACAAGCAGGCTTTATGCATGATTTATCCCAGCATTTTCGAAGGCTTTGGCATACCAGTGTTAGAAGGCTTAACAGCAGGTATTCCTGTAATCACTAGCAATATTAGTTGCTTGCCCGAGGCTGGCGGCGATGCTGCCATTTATGTGAATCCATTCGAAGTGAACGATCTCATACAAGCTATGGAAGCTGTTGCTAACAATGTAACACTTCGTACCGAAGCTATTGCTAAAGGTTACATGCATGCACAAAAATTCACACCGCATGCTTGTGCCAATGCCGTAATGCAAGTATACCAACAAATAATGTCTACCCCACTAACATGCAAGCACAACTGTTAGAACAGCATCTGCTTACACTGAAGCAAGGTCATTTAATTACACTCACTACTACGCTTGGTACCATTTCGGCTTGCTTAGAATCAACCTTAGCACACCTTACGGTAAATGATACAAGGCAATTATACACCTGCATCTTGAGCGATGAACGTACACTGCTGCAATACATTACCAATCCCGATTTAGCTGCTTTCGATTGGTTAGCCTTACAAACCCAACCTACGGCATTGGTGTACCATGATTTTTTACTAGATACATATGTTGATATCAACGCTTTAGCTGTTTGGCTCCCTGATAGCGATGATGCACTACGTTACATGGCGAAACGCCTGCGTGAACCTATTTTTATTTTCGCTGGCAGTGAAACATTAAGCACAACCATACCTGCATTGCAATATGTACAATGGAACGATGGAGCAGCGATGGTTCATTTACCGTAAGGTAAAAGTGCTAACCAAATTGGCTAGCACTTTTAAATTTGTAATTATTGCTTAATGATACTAACAGTATTGGTATTGGCATTTCTTAGATAATACATGCCATTCGGGTAATGTGCAATATTTATTTGAAAATTCGTACTAGTGGGTTTGATAGTTTGTAGGATAATACCTTGACTATTGATCAATGAAAAATCCGTTTGTATTAAAGTTGGGTTAATCGTTACTAAAACAATATCTCTTACAGGATTAGGGGTTATTGTAACTCGAGTTTTTGTATTTGTTGTTACAACTACTACACGACTGTAACTGAATTTACCGTTAACATCGACTTGTTTCAAACGATAAAAACTATTACCAATATTTTTAACTATATGTGTGTAAATTTGATTACCACTGCCCTTTGCTGAAATAGTAGCAGTTGTATTGAAGTTGATACCATCTACACTTTGTTCTAATACGTAATTACTAACATCAAACTCTTGTACTTGCCAAGTTATACTTGTTTCGTAAGCATTAATGATAGTTGCACTAATTTTTAACCATTGTACCGACAAGGTTCCGCTACATGCTTCTAAAGCCCCAGGCGAAGCTTTAAGTTCGTTATTATTGATAATATTGCCTGTACCAAGTGTTGATGCAGACCAATTAGCAGCTAGGGCATTATCACTGCTAGGGTCACATAATATAAGAGATGCACCCAAGCCTACCGTAGCTGCATTCCAACTACTAGCGTAGGTAACCGAGTCTAAAGTTTCATCTGCCGGTCCTAATATTTTGACAGTTGTACCCGTATTCGACAATCCTGAAACAGAGGTAACTTGTATTGGAGTATAATTAAGATTATACTGCCTACGTACTGCATTAGGATTACTCACAGCAATAACTAGAGTACGGTTAGTCACAAGGTTAGTGTCTGTATTAAATGTAAACCTTTTGCTACCTCCATACAAAATGGAGTGATTGCGTAAATTAACAGCACTAGTTCCAGCATTATAGATTTCAATAAACTCCAATGAATCGACACCAGATTCTGGTGGGTTGTACATGATTTCTGTAATAACTAGCTGTGCATGTGTAGTAAACGTCAAGATACATAGCATTAACAAAGAAAGTAGATGTTTAATCATAAAATAGCTTTAGCTGTAAAGTTAGGTGCAAGTAGAAATTGCTGCACCAAGTACAAATAATTTTATCGTTAAGAATCATACTTAAGGAAAGAAATTACTATTTTCCACCATCAATAAACCATTACATCCATGTTCGACAGTTTAGACTTACCCGCAGAAGGTATAGCCATTCTCATTGGTATCATAGCATTTGCACTAGTTATTGGCATTACCATTCAAATCTTTTACATCCTTACTTTACGCAACTGCTTGCGTCAGGTAAGACCACAAAACAGACGGTTCGAGCCCAACAACACTTGGTTATTACTAATTCCCCTGTTTTCGTTGGTGTACAACTTTTTTGTAGTAAAAGGCATCAGCGAATCATTACAAAACGAGTATGAGCAACTTGGCGAAAGCTACCCTACAGCACCCACCTATCAGCTTGGTTTATCGTATGCCATTGCAAGCTGCTTAACTTGGATACCTTTAGTTGGTTCGTTCATTGCAATTGCTGCTGTTGTTTTGTTCATTGTTTATTGGGTACAAGTGCACGGGCACAAAAACAAAATTGCCACCCTTCAATTACAATATCAAAGCAGTAACGAAAGCGGAGAACATATTTTATAACTGTTACAACGCATCATAAAAAATCCCCATCAAATGATGGGGATTTTTTATTCGCAGTATATTTTACCTTACGGTAAATGTTATTTCACTTCTTCAAACTGAGCATCTTCAACGGTATCGTTGCTGTTGCTAGCACCTTGTTGTGCTTGCTGAGCTCCTGCATCGCCACCAGCCGCTTGTTGTGCCTTGTAAATTTCTTCACTAGCGGCAGTCCATGCATTGTTCATTTCAGTGAGGGCTGCATCAACAGCAGCAACATCTTGGCTCTTATGAGCTTCCTTCAACTTTGTTAAAGCTTGCTCGATAGGTGCTTTTTTATCCGCAGGAATTTTATCACCAAACTCTTTCAATTGTTTCTCAGTTTGGAAAATCAAACTATCGGCCTGATTAATTTTTTCAACCTTTTCACGAGCAGCTTTGTCGGCAGCTTCGTTGGCTTTAGCCTCGGCTTTCATTTTCTCTACTTCTTCCTTGCTTAAGCCGCTACCAGCCTCAATACGAATTTTTTGTTCTTTGCCTGTGCCCTTATCTTTTGCACTAACATGCAACATACCATTCGCGTCAATATCGAAGGTTACTTCGATTTGAGGTACACCACGTGGTGCTGGCGGAATACCATCTAAGTTAAAGATACCAAGGCTCTTGTTTTGATTGGCCATTGGACGCTCACCTTGTAATACATGAATTTGTACACCAGGTTGGTTATCGCTAGCAGTTGAGAACACTTCTGTTTTCTTAGTAGGAATGGTGGTATTGCTAGGAATCATGGTTGTCATAACACCACCCATTGTTTCAATACCTAGGCCAAGTGGTGTAACGTCCAATAACAATACGTCTTTCACTTCACCTGTCAATACCGCACCTTGAATAGCCGCACCTACAGCTACCACCTCATCGGGGTTAACGCCACGGTTAGGTTTTTTGCCAAAGAATTTCTCAACAATTTCCTGCACTTTAGGTATACGTGTACTACCACCTACCAATATCACCTCATCCACATCGCTGGTGCGATAACCCGCATCTTTCAACGCAGCTTCGCAAGGACGTAAGCAACGTTCAAATAAATTGTCACTTAATTGTTCAAACTTGGCACGGGTTAACTTTTTCACTAAGTGTTTTGGAACACCATCTACAGCAGTGATATAAGGCAAATTGATTTCAGTTTCTGAAGAAGAACTAAGTTCAATCTTAGCCTTTTCAGCCGCTTCTTTTAAGCGTTGTAATGCCATAGGATCTTTACGAAGGTCGATAGCTTCATCAGCTTTAAATTCATCGGCCAACCAATCCATGATCACTTTGTCGAAATCGTCGCCACCTAAGTGTGTATCACCATTAGTACTCTTAACTTCAAATACACCATCACCCAATTCGAGGATAGAAATATCGAACGTACCACCACCAAGGTCGAATACAGCAATCTTCTGATCAGTATTCTTTTTATCTAAGCCATAAGCCAAAGCTGCAGCGGTAGGCTCGTTCACAATACGGCGTACTGTTAAACCAGCAATTTCACCAGCTTCTTTAGTGGCTTGGCGCTGAGCATCGTTGAAATAAGCAGGCACGGTGATAACGGCTTCTGTTACTTCTTGACCTAAGTAATCTTCGGCAGTTTTCTTCATTTTTTGTAACACCATAGCGCTGATTTCTTGTGGTGTGTACAAACGGCCATCAATGTCAACACGTACTGTATTATTGTCACCTTTAGCTACTTTATAGCTCCAATGGCTAATTTCTTCTGTAACCTCATCGTACTTACGCCCCATAAAACGCTTCGCACTCATAATGGTGTTTTGCGGGTTGGTAATCGCCTGACGCTTCGCCGGATCACCTACTTTGCGTTCACCATTTTTCATAAATGCTACTACTGAAGGGGTAGTTCTACGACCTTCATCGTTAGCAATTACAACAGGTTCGTTACCTTCCATTACAGAAACGCAACTGTTCGTTGTACCTAAGTCTATACCAATAATCTTTCCCATAATATGCGTATTGTATTCTAAAATCTGCTCTTAAAAAGGCAACTAATGTGCCATGCCACTAGCATATGCAATTTTGACAGCAAGCGGTTATGCACTTACATAAATGCACCCAATTTGTCGGGATTAAAGCAGTTTGTACGCCATTTTTTCTTTTACCGTAAGGTTATTCTTCGCATAACGAACATAAAACAGTGCAGTACCTTATTTTTGGCAAAATCAATTGCTGTATGAAGGTTCCTAGCATGGCAGAAATGATGGCCAATGGCGAAACACCCGATATTTTGTTTTGGGTGGGTTGCGCTGGCAGCTTCGATCAAAGAGCACAGAAAGTAACAAAAGCATTTGCAACTATTCTCAACAAAGTAGGTATCAAATTTGCCATTTTGGGTAAAGAAGAAATGTGTACCGGCGACCCTGCACGCCGTGCTGGCAACGAGTTTATGTTTCAAATGATGGCGTACAACAACATTCAAATTTTGAATGGCTATGGCATCAAAAAAATTGTAACTACCTGCCCGCATTGTTTCAATACACTTAAAAACGAGTATCCTGAACTTGGCGGTACTTACGAGGTGATACACCACACCACCCTTTTGCAACAACTCATTAACGATGGTAAAATTGTGTTGCAAGGTGGTGGTACATTTAAAGGCAAAAGAATTACGTATCACGATAGTTGTTACCTCGGTCGTGCTAATAATATTTATGAAGCGCCAAGAGCTGTACTAGAAGCACTCGATGCCGAATTGGTAGAAATGAAGCGTTGCCGCACTAATGGTTTGTGCTGCGGTGCTGGCGGTGCTCAAATGTTTAAGGAAGATGAACCTGGCGACAAACGTATTAACATGGAACGTACCGACGAAGCGTTGGCGGTACAACCCGCAGTGATTGCTGCTGCCTGCCCTTTTTGCAACACCATGATGAGTGATGGTGTTAAAAACCGTGAAAAAGAAAACGAAATACAAGTTTTAGACATTGCCGAAATTATAGCTCAATCAATGTAACCTATGAATTGGAAAAAGTTTGGTATTGTTACCATTGTTGCACTGCCTGTATTGCTATTGATAGACGTTGTGTACGATGCTATCACCAGTAAAAACGGTGTACAGGCCAATGAAATACTTGGCGTTAAAAACCTTGTATTCAAAAGCATTACAGCTGCTATTGTTGGCTTTTTTGTAGCCACATCAAAAAAAGAAAAACAAGGATAAATACACTTACTTAAATCGTTAAAACAAACCACACAAGCTTTCAGCTCGTGTGGTTTGTTTATTTTTGCACCATGGAATTTCAATTAAAAGATCATATCCCAGCCGATTTCCACCCCAGTTCTCGGGTATGGATTTATCAGAGCAGCCGCCGCTTTGGCTTTGGCGAAGCACTAGAACTCGATAAAGTTTTTACTGATTTTATACAACAATGGAACAGTCATGGTACACCTGTAAAAGGTTATGCTAACTTATTTTTCGGACAGTTCATTGTAATCATGGCCGACGAAACAGCCACAGGTGTAAGCGGATGCAGCACCGATAGCAGTGTTCGAATGATTAAAAGTATTGAAGATGTTTGCAAGGTACAGCTCTTCGATCGGCAGATGCTTGCATTCCTTAAAAACGATAAGGTAGAGTTACTGCCATTGGCACAACTACCCTACGCTATTGAAAAAGGGTATATCACTGCCGAAACCACTTATTTCAACAATCTTGTAAGCACCAAAGCACAACTCATGGAGCAATGGTTACAACCCGTTCAGAAGAGCTGGTTGGCACAGCGCTTTCCAATGCTTGCAGCCACAACAGCGTCTTAAAGTATTATCATTTACGTAAGTGCAAGCTTGCTGCGTAGATTAAAGGGTTGGCCGAAGGCCAACCCTTTAATCTATCAATAACAATACCTTACGGTAAAAACAAACTATAACAAAAGTCTAAAACCAAGCCCCACATTATTCAATCCTGAATTGTTGGCGAATGCTGTTTCAAGACCAAAATGGCTCGATTTTCCACTTACATTTCCTGCATTGTTAAAAGATCGCATGTGTTGATAATAGGTTAAAGCAAGGTTTGGCAAGCTCAACTCTATATGCATTTTCTTATAAATTCTGTAAGACGCACCCACCGCAACACTTAGGTTCACATTCGTAGAGCGTGCCACCGTCACCAAATTGGAGGTATTGGGCTGTAAACTTTTGTTATTACCCACACCAACATCGGCCGAAGCTTGACCAAATGCATAAAAATCTTTGGCAATGGTTACGTACTGCCGCATAAACACCCCGCCACCGAACGTATTCGAACGTGTGCCAACAACATCGCCAAGCTTACTTTGGCTAGCATTAAAGTTGATGCGCACACCCCAAAAGCGACTACCATTAAAAGTTTTACCCACCGCAGCACCTAAGCGATAGCTGGTGGCTTTACTAATACCACCCTGAAGATTATCGGCAGTGTTGGCACCAAAACCAATATCGGCACCTGTAAGATAAGTACCCTTTGCAAATTGAGCTTCTACGCGATTAAGTAGCAATAAAGCAAGTACTGTTGCAAGTATTATTTTTCTCATGTCATCTTTTTTGAATTACAAAGACAACACTTTTTTCATATACTTACAAAAAACTATTATAAAAATTATCTCAATTAACTTTTTTGTTGCACCTGCTGTAAGGCTCGCTTTTTTTCTTTGTCACTCAAATTAGATTTCTGTACCAATTTGTTCAATTGGTAGCTAACACTCACTCTTAAATTACGTGTACGTATACTATTGAAACTTTCTATATAAAAGTTGCTTCCATAAGTGTATACAAAGTTCTGCTGCTTCGTAAATGGATCGATGATTTGAACGCCAAGCACCAAGCGTTTGTTCATGAATTTATGCTGCACCCCAAAAGTAGTATTGATGTTGCTACGGGTACGCCCTTGCGGATCGGCAAAGCTGCTAAATCGGGCGTTACCTTCTAAGGTTAACAACTGATTGGGTGTGTAGTTATAGTTGCCATTAACATAAAAGCTGCCGCCATCGCGATAGCGATACAAGCGTTTTTCGGCCTCGCTGTACTGATTGTAAGTGTAACCAACGCTTGCATTGGCACGAATTTGTTTGTTAAACGTATAACCACCCCAAACACTTGCCTCGTACTCGTTTCTATCGCTGATGTTTTGCCATGTTATCTCGGTTTTACCGGCGTCGGCGAGGGTTCTAATGGTATTAAAAACATCTTTCACACGATTATAACCAAGCGATCCATTGATGTAGTATTTGCCCTTTGTTAAACTGATATTCCAATCGAAATTATCAGCAAGGCAAGCATCTAAAAAAGGGTTCCCAAAGCGTAGATTATACGGATCGGCATAATCTACGCTAGGGTTCAACTCGCCAATGCCCGGACGGCGAATACTGCTGCGGTACACCCAACTCGTATTGAATTGCTTTGAAAATTCTTTACGCAAGGTTATGTTCGGCAATAGATTCCAATATTGATTATTTACCGGTGAGGCTGCTGGCTGTATAAATTCAAATGCCAAGTGGGTGTACTCGGCCTGAACGCCAGTTATCAAGCGCCATGTTTTACTCAAGTTGAAAGTAGCACCTGCCCTTGCGGTAAATACTTGTTGCGTAAAATAAAAATCGTTACTTAATAATCCATTATTGATCCATGCTCCTGTTGATTTCTGTAAAAAATCGGTAAGCAATGCATTATGATAACCACTTATTTGATACGTAGCACCGGTGCTAAAAATGTGTCTTTTTTTACCGTAGGGTTTATCGTACTGCAACCTTATACCTGCATTATAGTTATTGTTATCGGTACGTTGCTGCTGTGTGCTGTCTGTACCGGTAAATACATAGTTACCTGTTAAGAACTGTTGATAAAAATCACGTTCATTGTTGGTATTGTTCACTGCTGCATTCGCAATCATGCGAAACACTTCGGCAGGATCTTTTTTGCCCTTACGGGTAAATGTATAAGTGAAATTATGACTACTGTTATTACCCTCGGTTGCATTACTCCGCGTACTAATACGATATGGTTGCTCGAAACGATTGATATTGGTAAACTGTACGTTGCTTAGGTTATCGAACCAATTACCATTGCCTTGATATACCCAACTGTGTAAATGTTGTTTGTTATGCTCATAATCGAACTGTAAGCGAAGGTTTGGCCGAATGTTTTTATTGAGAAAATTTCCATCGGTATTAAAACCATTGGTACTATCGCGATAGTAATTGCTTCTACGGCTGTAATTATTACCTGGTAAGCGGTTGGCGCCCGTACCAACAGTGGCGGCCATATTCCATTTGGCGGTTCTATAACTAACATTTACCGCAAGGTTAGCATCGCCTCTTGTACCTGCATTTGCAGTGATACGTCCTGTAAAACCTACCTTACCTTTTTTTGTAACAATGTTAATAACACCGCCTTGCTCGGTGGCATACTGTGGTGGCGGGTTAAGCATCAACTCAATTTTTTCGATGCTGCCGCCTGGCAAGCTCTCAAGCAAATCTTGTAGTTGTTGTGCATTGAGTTCTACAGGCTTTTCGTCGATTAAAATTCTGGGTTCACGACCCTTCAGTAGAATTCGCCCATTCGGATCGTTGTTAACCAACGGCATACTCTTGAGTATTTCTGCGGTACTACTGCTATTTGCTAAAGCACTTTGGCCAACGTTATATACTATGTTCCCATCTTTACTTTCAATGAGTGGACGCTCACTGAAAACAATTACTTCTTCTAATTGATTGGCTTGTTGTTTTAGTTTGATATCGCCAATATTGAAATCGTACCTATCGTCTCGTAAAAAAATACTATCGATAATGAGTACAGCGTACGATTGTGCACTAATGCGAAGTTTATAATACGAAAATGGCAATTGCTCTAATAGAAAAGCACCTTTAGCATCGCTAATGGTATTGAACGTAGCACTATCGGACGTATAACGCTTCAATTGAATCGTTGCATTACTAATAGGCTTACCAGTAGTGGCATCTAGTACATTGCCCATAACGAGCCCTAACGCTTTTCGTTGCTGTACTGCTTGACCAACAGTTACATTACTGTAAATGATGGCCGCGAAAAAAGCTATTATAAAGTATGAACGTGTGAGCAATGTTGGCAGGTTAAATATTTTGCTGCGGCAGCGGCAATGGTGTTGGTTCAGCTTGTGGTAAAGTTATGGGTGGTGGTGGTGTTTTCAAAATAGGCGTTAATTTCATTAAGAAACCGATTCCGATAACGCTTTTAAGTTGTAATGCCGGACTTGTTTTATTATCTCCGAACAATTTCACATCATCATCATAAATCAAATCTAAATTGTAGGTAGCACTTAGATATTTGTTGATTTTAAATGATACGAGATTGGTAAGGAAAATATCAATGTTCTCTGGGTTATTGTTGTAATTACTGAATAAGTCTAACTTACCACGATAGTGAACATTCTTCATAATTTCAGTTTGGTAGTTAACACTTGCAAAAGCACCTATTTCACCAATAGAATTTCTACCAGCGGGTACACCGTACAAGCCTTTGCTGGCCAATCGGTTACTTGCCACTACTACCCAACGACTGGTTAATGGCGACATGAAGAGTGAAAAATTAGGCTTCGGTTTATAATCGAAACCAATAGAAAGTACCACATAGGCTGGCGATAAAAACGTACTCGACAACGTTCCGTTATTCCCTGAGTAAGTTAAACCATCAAAAAATTGACTACGAAAATTGAACAATCCTGATAAATACCATTTGTTAGCGGTATCCATCTTGTAACCTACCTTGCTGAGCAAATCAAACCGATCATCGTTTTTGCGGCTACCTAAACTTGTTGTTTGAATAAAACCGAAATTAACATCAAGACTATTATCCCAAGTGTAACGACCTTTCTTGTGTAAAATGTAGTAATTGAAGTAACTATTGATCGCTAAGGTGAAATTATCACCACCTGCTGCCCAGTTCACCAAACTACCTTGCGAAACGTTCAAATTAAACAGTCCACCCCGCTTCCACAGCCATTGTGCAGTATCGTTATTATCTTTTTTAACATTACGAAAAACTTCGTTTGGAAGTCGCCGAACCGTAATATCTTGAGCTTCTGCCAGATGGTAATAGCCTAACAACGCAAAAAGAAGTAAATAATATTTCATTGCAGCAGTAGTAGAAAGCCGAACTAATTTGTCAAATATAAACGCAGTATCACCGATTGTTTGTGTTAACAATCTGCCAAACTGTCACCAGCTCGGTTTTTTACCTATTTTTGTCGCCAAATTTTGAATAACGCATGGAAATGTTGGATTTGGCTACCAAGGTACACGACGAGGCAAGACAAGGCGAAGCCTATGCTCCATTTGCCCAAGATCCGAATCAATACAAGAAAAGATTCTACATAGAAAGTTACGGCTGTCAGATGAATTTTTCCGACAGTGAAATTGTGGCTTCTATCCTCAACGAACAAGGCTTTGGGGCTACCCGTAATTTTGAAGAAGCCGATTTGGTGTTACTAAATACTTGCAGCATCCGAGAAAAAGCAGAACAAACAGTTCGCAAACGTTTGACTGAGTTCAGAAAACAAAAAGAAGCCCGCCCAGGCATGCTCATTGGCGTACTTGGCTGCATGGCCGAACGCTTGAAAGCCAAACTGCTCGAAGAAGAAAAATTAGTAGACATGGTAGTGGGGCCCGATGCCTATCGTACCCTGCCCGGCTTAATTGAAGAAGCCGAAACTGGCCAAAAAGCTGTGAACGTATTACTCAGCAGAGAAGAAACCTATGCCGATATTTCTCCAGTTCGCTTAAATAGTAACGGCATCACTGCATTTGTAAGTATCATGCGTGGCTGTAATAATATGTGTAGCTTTTGCGTGGTACCATTTACCCGTGGCCGCGAACGTAGCAGAGATGCGGTAAGCATTGTAGAAGAGTGTACCGACCTTTACCGTAAGGGATATAAAGAGGTTACGCTTTTAGGCCAAAACGTAGACAGCTATTACTACGTAGCCGATGATGAAGCACCTGTTAACTTTGCACAACTACTAGAAAAAGTGGCGTTAATTGCCCCCGATTTAAGAGTGCGTTTCAGTACAAGCCATCCGAAAGACATTACAGACGATGTTCTTTTCACCATGGCGAAATATGAAAATATCTGCAAATACATTCACCTACCTGTACAAAGCGGTAATACTCGCATTTTGCAGTTAATGAACCGAACTTACACACGTGAATGGTACATGGCTAAAGTGGATAGAATCAGAGAAATATTACCCGATTGCGGTATCAGCAGCGATATCATCGCAGGTTTTTGTACCGAAACTGAAGAAGAGCATCAAGATACATTGAGCATAATGGAGTACAGCAAATACGATATGAGCTATATGTTCTTCTACAGCGAACGCCCCGGTACGCTTGCTGCACGCCGTTATACAGACGATATACCTGAAGCTACCAAAAAGCGTCGCTTAACAGAAATTGTAAATGTTCAAAACCGCTTGAGCCTAGCCAGCAATCAAAAAGATATCGGGCAAACTTTCAAAGTGTTAATTGAAGGCGATAGCAAGCGCAGCGATAGCGATTGGATGGGTCGTAACAGCCAAAACAAGGTAATTGTATTCCCCAAAAACGAACAACCGCTACAAGCTGGTAACTACGTTTGGGTGAAGGTGCACGATTGTACACAGGCAACCCTACTTGGCACTATTGTTACGCCATAACCTTACGGTAAATGATTGAACCACTCAAAGCTTAGCAACCACACCATGGCCGATATACAATCTATTAAAAACCGATTTGGAATTATTGGTAACTCACCAGCACTCAATCATGCCCTTAACGTGGCATCGCAAGTAGCTGCCACCGATTTAAGCGTACTCATTGTAGGCGAAAGTGGTGTTGGTAAAGAAGCTTTTTCGCAAATCATACATGCATTAAGTAGTCGTAAGCACAACTCTTTTATTGCGGTTAACTGCGGTGCGATACCTGAAGGCACCATCGATAGCGAACTTTTTGGCCACGAAAAAGGAGCCTTCACCGGCGCTGTTGACAGCAGAAAAGGATATTTTGAAACCGTGAACGGCGGTACCATTTTCTTAGATGAAATTGGCGAAATGCCTCTCGGCACACAGGCTCGCTTACTGAGGGTGTTAGAAACGGGTGAGTTTATTCGTGTTGGTAGTTCAAAAGTGCAAAAAACAGATGTTCGGGTAATTGCAGCTACCAACCGTGAGTTACTCGACTTTACGCAAACGGGCAAATTCAGAGAAGATTTATACTATCGTTTAAGTACTGTACCTATTCGGGTACCATCGCTACGCGATAGAAAAGAAGATATTCTCTTACTCTTCAGAAAATTTGTAGTGGATTTTGCTGAACGCTACAAAACAGCTCCCATACAACTTACCAACGATGCCAAGCAACTACTTACCAACTACCCTTTTAAAGGAAATGTTCGTGAGTTAAAAAACATAGCCGAACAGCTTTCGGTATTGTCGAACAACAGTACTGTGAATGCTGCAGAATTACAATCGTTTTTACCCGAAAGGGCAGCATCAAGTGGTATGGCGCAACTACCTATGTTGGCCCATGCAGCTACCCACCAAGGCGATTTTGCAAATGAAAGAGAGTTGCTGTACAAGCTTTTCTTTGATATGAAAAAAGATGTAACAGAACTCAAAAAAATGTTCTTAGACATTGTACAAAATCCAGCGATGGCTAGTTCTGCAGCCGCTTACACTAAAGAAAGCTTATTGAACGATTTCAGCATACCAACACCATCGGCCAATACCGAAGTGCATCTTCCTGCGGCTGGTACGCATTCAAATTTTTATCCTGCACAACCACATTACGGTAACGCAGCGGCACAGCCAGTAATTATCAACACAACCAACGATACACGTGTTGTGAATGACATTCATGTGCATGAAGAGGTAGAAGAAAGCCTAAACATTATGGATGCCGAAAAAGACCTCATTATTAAAGCACTGAAGAAACATAAAGGAAAGCGTAAAGATGCCAGCATCGATCTTGGCATTAGCGAACGAACCCTTTATCGTAAGTTAAAAGAATACGATATCGAAGATTAACCATTTGCTTTTGATTAGTTTTGACTCATATGAAATTCCCTTACGGTAAATTAGTAATTGCTTTTTGCATTTGTACATTAACACTATGGTGCACAAGCTGCGGCATTTACACCACCAAAGATGTAAGCATTGATTATAGTAAAATCAAAACCGTACGCATTGGTTTTATCCAAAACAAAGCAAGCTACATAAACCCGCAATTAAGTCCGCGACTCACTGATAACATCCAGCAAAAGGTAGTACAGTTCACCAAACTTAAACGTGTTGATACCGACGATGCTCATTACCAAATCGAGGGATATATCAACGGATACAATGTAACCACATCGGGCGTTGCAGGGCAACAAGCAGTAACCAACCGCTTAACCGTGGCCGTACACATCACTTTCAGAAATACAGTAGAGAACGATACTAAAGAATTCGATATTTCCAGAGATTTCGATTTTCCTGCAACACAAAGTCTTAACCAAGCCGAAACGCAACTCTTAGAGAGCATTGTTCGTAATTTAACCGACGAAATTTTCAACCGCGTTTTCAGTAATTGGTAACCAGCCAAAACAAGCATATGCAACCAACGGTACTAACACAACTTAACACGTGGGCACAACAAATAGCCCCGCAAGATACAGCGTTAGCCAGCTGGCAAGCCATTGCAGCACAGTATCCGTGGTGCAGTTTAGCACATTTATTTACCGTAAGGCACCAACAACAATCCAATACTAGCCATCAACAAGCGGCTTTACAAACAGCCACATTGCATATTGGCAATCCTTTTTGGGTGAAGCGTTTCGCAACAGAATCGGTTGAAACCTTATTTCCGGCAGCCAGCCATCACCATACTACTACACACCTTACGGTAAATGAAACACCCCTGGCTACCATTAACGATAACGAGGTTGCCACCACCGATATTGATGATACAGACGCACCACCAACTACCGAAGAAGATGCCAATGCAGATGCGGCACCACTTGGCAAACTAGGCAGCATGTTAAGTGAACAAGCAGCACTTTTCAAACAAGCCGTTCCTGCCGATGCGACACTTCCCATACTTAGCGAACCTTATCACAGCATCGATTATTTTGCTTCACAAGGCATTAAGTTAGATAAAGCGGCTCCAGAAAAAGTGGTTGTACTTGCCAATCGAGTGCAAACTTTTACAGAATGGCTCAAACAAATGAAACGCCATAACGCTAATCCAACCGATTTGGGCACTTCGCCTGAAAACGAAGCCTTGGTGAGCAACATGGCTACGGCAAGTAATACCATTGGCGACGTGGTTACAGAGGCCATGGCACAGGTACTCGCCAAACAAGGACTAAAATCTTCTGCAATTAGCATTTATAAGAAATTGATTTTGTTACATCCCGATAAATCTGCTTATTTTGCCAGCCAAATCAATTTGTTAAACAAACAATAACATGGTATACGTATTCTTAGCGTTAATCATTTTAGCGTCTTTATTATTAGGTTTTGTTGTATTGATCCAAAACCCAAAAGGTGGCGGTTTAAATAGTGCTGTTGGCGGCTTTAACAACCAATTAATGGGTGTAAAACAAACAACAGATGTACTTGAAAAAGGCACTTGGATTTTCGCTGGCTTAATTGGCGTGCTTTGTCTTTTCAGCACTCTATTTTTCAAAGGTGCTACAGGTAACAACAAAGGTTCTTTGTTACAGGAAATTGATACTAAAACTGCTCCTGCACAGCAAGCTGCTCCTGCCGCTGCACCTGCAACCACACCAGCAGCTCCTGCAACAACGTCTGCAACCAGAAAATAATTAGAGTAACACCGTTAATATATTTTCCCCCGCAATAATGCGGGGGTTTTTGTTTTATTTACGTAAGTGTAACAACTTTGCAATACATGAAAAAAATCATCAAGTACAGTTTCGTTGTCGTGGTTGTATTGGCTGTTGTAGGTGCATGGCTATTACTAGGTAGTGCTACAACTTTTGAACAAGGCAGCAAATACTTTTTTGTAACTGCAGATGCAGATGGTAAAAATGCTTTTGAAGCGCAACTAGCAAGTAACAACGCACTACGCTACCCGAGCATATTTATGATGGTGGCTAATGCTACAGGTGTTTGGGAAAAAATTAAACCCGGACGTTTTGAATTAACGAGTGGCGAAAGCATACTTGGCTTTGTACGTAAGCTGCGTAACAACAAACAAGCATCGGTAAAATTGGTACTGAATAAAGAACGTACGCCGCAAGATATTGCTGGCTTATTAGCGCAACAATTTCAGATAGATAGTGCCGGTATTGTTGCTTTCTTTAGCAATAACGAAGCACTAGCCCCTTTTGAGGTAGATTCTAATACTGTTACTACCCTTTTTATTCCAGACACGTATTATATTAATTGGACGACCAGTATTGAAAAAATACTGCAGCGTCTCAAAAAAGAAAGAGATGCTTTTTGGGATAAGAAAGACCGCTTAAATAAAGCCAACGCACTGCAACTCACACCCAATCAGATATATACCATTGCCAGCATTGTAGAAGAAGAAACCAATATGAACGATGAAAAAGGCAATGTAGCAAGCGTATACATTAACCGCTATCGTAAAGGTATGCCGCTTGGTGCCGATCCTACCATTAAATACGCATTGAGAGATTTTTCTATCAAGCGAATTTTATTTGGGCACTTAGAAGTGAAGAGTCCTTACAATACCTACCGCAATAAAGGTCTACCCCCTGGCCCTATTTGTACCCCTAGTAAAACAACCATTGATGCTGTACTGAATGCTCCGAATACCAACTATTTGTTTTTTGTAGCTAAAGATGATTTCAGCGGTTATCATAAATTCAGCGAAACGTACGCAGAGCATCAGGCTTATGCCAAAGCTTATCAACAAAAGCTAGATGCTTATATGGCACAGAAAAACAATACAAGCAAGTAATTTTATACATGACCAAGCTGCAACGCATTTTAGTAACCAGTGCACCCGTTGCTTTTGTAATTCGCAAAAGCAAACGCATTGTGCTACCTGGTTTCGAAGGTGTTCCGTTGTACGATGTGGTGATTTTTTTCTTCCAACAAATTAACAAGGTAGGACTTAACGAAAGAGCTGCAGCCGTATCGTTCAACTTTGTAATGGCTATTCCGGCAGCAACCCTTTTTCTGCTCACACTTATTCCCTACTTACCTTTTGATAATTTGTACAACGAGTTACTTCGTTTCGTTGGCGACCTTACACCGAACAAGCAAACGAAACAAGTAATTGTTAACTTCTTAGAAGACTTTTTCCATAAACCCAAAACAGGCTTGCTTTCTATCGGTTTTGCACTAGTTGTATTTTATAGCAGCAACGCCATGATGGGTATTATACGCACATTCGATAAAAGCATTACGATAGACAAGCACCAAACCAATTTCTTAGAAAAACGTTGGCGTGCCATTCGTATGACTACCGTTTTAATTCTTGTAGTTATTGCAACCCTGCTCATTTCTATGGGGCAAGGTTACATCTTTAAAAATATCATGCGTTGGCTTGGCATTCAGAGTAGTACCACGCAAACCGTTATTCATTACACCCAATGGTTGGTAGTAATATTACTATTGGTATACAGTATTGGTTACATTTACAAGTATGGACCAACAGTTACTAAACGCTGGAAGTTAACCAGTCCTGGAGCCATCTTCGCAACTTTACTAATTAGTTTCGCTACGCTTGTTTTCGCTTATTGGGCACAAAACATCAGCACTTACAGCAAAGTATACGGTTCCATTGGTTCTATTCTCATCATCATGACGCTTATTTTCATTATTGCACTTATTATACTTATTGGTTTTGAACTTAACGTGAGTATATCGGTGCTTAAAGCAACAGCAGCAGCAAGAGAAAGAGCAGAAAACCTTGCGGTAAATGAACAAGCACAACTAAGTCAACACGGATAGCCAATCTTATTTTTTAAATGCGAAATACACCGCACCAAGCAGTAATGCAAAGCTCACCAAATACTTCCAATGGAAAGGTTCTTTTAAATACAATACTGCGAAAAAGCTAAATACAACAAGTGTTATTACCTCTTGAATCATTTTTAACTGAAAGCCATTGAATTGGTATTCGGTAAATCCCAACCTATTTGCTGGAACCAACAAACAATATTCAAAAAAGGCAATGACCCAACTCACTAGAATGGCTTTCCATAGAGGCACATTCTCTTGCTTTAAGTGACCATACCAAGCAATGGTCATGAATAGATTAGATACAATCAATAGGATAATTGTTTTCATATATCAGCGTAACATTTACGTAAGTACAACTTATGGAGTATCGTGTTTTCTATGTTCAGTTGGTGGATGTAAGAACCGTTCATCTTCAAAAGGCAAAGGCTCATTGGCCACAAAAGCAATAATCTGCTTTTTCACCCGATTATCACGATAAATATGATTATGCCCCAACCCACTTGTAGTAATGAAATGAACATAAGGCAACTGTGCTGCTCTTATTGTGGCAGTATCGGCATAAGGACAAACAACATCTTTTTCATCGTGCAGCCAAAGAATATTGCAGTTCTTAATGGTAGGCAATACCCTGCTTACAGAATACCATTCGATACTATTACCGCCCAAGCTTTTAATATGCTGATGAAAGGCTGTTAACACAGGCGGTGCCATTGGTATCCATTTCGTGAAATGCTGCACTGCTGTACTCGCTTCGGTTGCAGGCGCAATTAATACCACTTTTGTTGGCAATACCTTCAACTGCTCTAGCGATAATGCTGTAGCCAATCCAGCCAACGAATGTGCTATTACCGCATCAAAACCGCCGAACGTTTCGTGCAACTGTAACATCAGGTTACGATAACGTAAAGAGTGGATGGTAGTACCATCGCTTAATCCATGGCCAGGTGCATCAAACAAATACACTTCAAAGCCTTTCGATTGCAGCGGTGTGATGTATCGTTCAAACTTGTAACAACAGCTATCAAAGCCATGTGCAATAAGCACCTTTTTGCCATTGGCATTACCCTGTGGTGGAAAAACAAAACCTCTAACCCGTTTATGCTCAAAATTTACCGTAAGGTGCTGTGCTTTTTTGAATAAAGGTGGTTGCTTACGTTTAGGCTTGCCGCTAAAAGGTGTACAAAACAAATCGAAAGCCCATTTGGCAGCCCTTTTGGGCGAAACTACTGCTCTTACTTTAAGTTGCGTGCGAAAGTAGCTGAGCACTACTTTTTGCTTTAGTTTTAACTCCATAATTAAAGCGTAAATGTATGAAGGTTGTACTTGTAGGTACGGGAAATGTGGCCACTGTTTTGGGAAAACTCATCGTACAGCAAGGGCATACTGTAGTTGGTGTGAAAGGCAGAGCGCTGCAAGCCACGGAAACACTAGCACAAACCCTCGCAGCAGAAACTATTGTTACCAATGTTACGCCAGTAGCCGACATGTATGTAATTGCCGTGAACGATAGCTCTATTGCCAGCGCTGCAGCTACGCTATCTATACCCGACAATGCCATATTGGTGCACACAGCAGCATCGGTGAGTTATGAAGTGCTACAACCGTATGCAGCAAAAGTTGGTGTGTTGTATCCGCTGCAAAGCTTACGGAGTCAAATGCCTTATATTCCAAAAATTCCTTTTTTGATAGATGCACCCGATAATATTATTGGCGAACAAATTTTTGCTTTTGCTACATCGTTATCTGGGCAAGTTGCTTATGCCGACACCAAAACCCGTACGCAATTACATGTTGGAGCCGTTGTAGTGAGCAATTTTGTGAATCATTTGTATCATTTGGCATACGAATACTGCGAAAAAGCAAATCTGCCTTGGGATATGCTGCAGCCTTTGATTCACGAAACAGCCGATAGATTGGCTTTACTACCACCATCGCAACTACAAACTGGTCCGGCTGTTAGAAAAGATTTTGTAACGATTGAAAAACATCATGCACTGTTAGCTGCTCACCCGCAGCTACAAGCGTTGTATCAACAAATATCGAGTAGTATTATTCATACCTTTCGGTAAATGATGATAAGGAGGGTAAAACGCTAAAAGTGTTGCGACGCTCACCAATCATCAACATATAATAATGAAGGGGTTTGCTACGCAAACCCCTTCATTATTTTCTATTCTAGCATCTTCATTTACCGTAAGGTTATGCTTCTGCTTCCATATAGCTTGCTACAGGTTCGCAGGTACATACAAGATTTCTATCGCCATGCGTATTGTTAACCCTTGCTACGCTTGGCCAGAATTTATTGTTACGAACATATGGCAACGGAAATGCTGCTACTTCGCGGCTGTAAGGCTTATCCCAAGCATCACTCATAACAGCAAATTGTGTATGAGGTGCATTTTTAAGTGGATTATTGGCTTTATCGGCAGTGCCGTTTTCTATCGCTGCAATTTCACTTCTGATAGCAATCAACGCATCGCAGAAACGATCTAGTTCGGCTTTATCCTCGCTTTCGGTGGGTTCAATCATAATGGTACCCGCCACAGGGAAGCTCATGGTTGGTGCATGGAAACCGTAATCCATCAAACGCTTGGCTACATCCTCAGCCTCAATACCTGCACTAGCTTTGAACGGACGTAAGTCTACAATAAACTCATGTGCACAACGACCATGATGGTTGGTATACAAAATACTATAATGATCTTTCAAACGAGCCATCATATAGTTGGCATTTAAGATAGCATACTCCGTGGCTTTTTTCACACCATCGGCACCTAACATGCGGATGTAAGCGTAACTAATGAGCAAAATAGAAGCGCTACCCCAATGTGCTGCCGATACAGCACCTTTACCAATGCTGCCATTGGTGGTAATATGACCAGGCAAGTGTGCTGCCAAATGTGCTTTCACACAAATAGGCCCCATGCCAGGTCCGCCGCCGCCATGCGGAATCGCAAATGTTTTATGCAAATTCAAGTGACAAACATCGGCACCAATATTCGCAGGGCTCGTTAAGCCAACTTGAGCATTCATATTGGCACCATCCATATATACTTGTCCGCCGTGTTCATGAACAATAGCACAGAGTTCTTTAATGCTTTCTTCAAATACACCATACGTACTCGGATAGGTAACCATGGTACCAGCCAGTACATCGCTGTATTGTTCGGCCTTAGCTTTAAAATCATCCATATCAATATAGCCATTATCAAGGGCTTTCACCACCACCACTTTCATGCCCGTCATAACAGCACTTGCAGGGTTAGTACCATGTGCACTGATAGGGATAAGCACCACATTACGTTGTGGATTACCATTGGCTAAATGATAGTTGCGTATGGTTAACAAACCAGCATACTCGCCTTGTGCACCGCTATTAGGTTGTAAGCTACAAGCATCAAAGCCAGTTACAGCACACAAATAATCGCTTAGTTCTTGTACCATTTGTGCATAGCCTTTAGCTTGTGCTGCTGGTACAAACGGGTGAATCTGACTAAAGTTAGGCCAGCTTAATGGCATCATTTCTGTAGCTGCATTTAATTTCATGGTACAGCTACCTAGTGATATCATAGATGTATTTAAGCTCAAATCTTTATTCTCCAACTGCTTGATATAACGCATCATTTGGCTCTCGCTACGATGACTGTTGAATACAGGATGCGTTAAAAATTCACTGGTGCGAACTGCATAGGTTGGTATTGATTGCAGTGCATCTTCGTAATTAAAAGTAACGGCACTGTAGCTACTGCCAGCTGCCTCTGCAAAAACGTGTACAATGTCCAATACATCATTACGACTTGTGGTTTCATCTAAAGCAATGGTAACAAGACCATTACCGTAGTAGAAGTTAATGTTTTGAGCAGTTGCGTATTGTTCAATAGTTGCTACGTTAGCCACTACCGTAATGGTATCGAAATAATGTTGGTGTACTACTTCAAAACCAAGTGCTTTCAAGGCTTCGGCGAGTGTTTGCGTAAGCAAAGCAGTACGTTTAGCAATTTGCTTCAAACCTTCGGGTCCATGATACACAGCATACATGGCAGCCATATTGGCCAATAAAGCCTGTGCTGTACAAATATTACTGGTAGCTTTTTCACGCTTAATGTGTTGCTCACGTGTTTGTAAGGCCATGCGTAAGGCTCTGTTGCCTTGTGCATCAATACTTACACCAATGATACGACCAGGGATGGCACGCTTAAATGCATCGATACAAGCAAAAAATGCTGCATGCGGACCGCCATAACCTAATGGAACACCAAAACGCTGAGCACTACCAAAAGCAATATCAGCACCCAATTCACCCGGACTGGTTAATAACGTTAGTGCTAATAAATCGGTAGCCATAGCCACATAACCACCTATGGCATGTACTTGAGTAATAAAGTTTCTATAGTCGTTAATACTACCCTCGCTGTTGGGGTATTGTACCAACGCACCAAAGTAAGAAGCATCAATGGTAGCAGTAGCATAATCGCCAAACACTACCTCAATATTCAAAGGATTAGCTCTTGTAAGAATAACATCTTTCGTTTGAGCAAACACATGGTTGTCTACAAAAAACTTTGTCGCAGTAGGCTTATTAACTTGATGAAACATCAGGTTCATCGCCTCTGCAGCAGCAGTAGCTTCATCTAGTAAGCTGGCATTCGCAATAGGTAAGCCTGTTAAGTCGCTTACCATAGTTTGATAGTTCAACAAGCTTTCTAAACGGCCTTGCGCAATTTCTGCCTGATAGGGCGTGTATTGCGTGTACCATCCCGGATTTTCAAAAATGTTTCTCAAAATCACACTAGGCGTAAAAGTGTTGTAGTAGCCCTGTCCAATAAAACTACGGGCAACTGTATTTTTTGCAGCCATTCCTTTCAACAAACTGAGCAGTTCGGCCTCACTCATAGCCTCTGGTATCGGCAGTGCTTCTTTGATACGAATGCCGGCAGGAATGGTACTATCTACCAAATCGGCCAAAGTTGGTACGCCAATCGTTTGTAACATCGCTGCTTCACTGCCCACCGTACCAATATGGCGAGCTAAAAATTCGTTTTGCTGTTGTTGAAAAAGATGCATGCTATAAGAAGTTATCCGGTGTTAAAAATGCGTTGCAAAGTTACATGCTAACAACTGGTAATTATCTAAATTGTTGAAGCTATCCACATACAAGTGGATAACTGTAATGAACCTTTCGGTAAATGCCCACCTTAAACACCAATTTCACTATTTTCGCCCCCTGATATTATGAAGAAGATTGAATTGGAAATAGTAGCACTCAGCCACAGCATCACGCAAACGCACTCTTACGCTGTTGTACTGGGCGAAATGAACGGCCTACGCCGCTTACCTATTGTTATTGGTGGCTTCGAAGCGCAAGCCATTGCCGTTGCATTAGAACGCATGCACCCCAGCCGACCACTAACTCACGATTTAATGAAAAACTTCATGAATGCTTTTAACGTAGAGCTCATGGAGATTGTTATCAACGATTTGCAAGAAGGTATTTTCTACAGCAAGCTCATTTGCGTAAGCGAACACGATACCGTAGAAATTGATAGCCGCACCAGCGATGCACTTGCCTTAGCCGTTCGTTTCGGTTGCCCCATTTATACCTACGAGCACATTCTAGAAAGCGCAGGCATTCTCATGGACGATACCGGCAAGGCTAAGCAAGATGTGAACGTACAAACCAGCAGCAGCGAAAAAAGTAGTGGTAACAGCGAGTTACAACGTATGTCGCTCGAAGAACTACAAAACCTGTTGAACGAGGTACTCGAAAATGAAGATTATATCAAAGCCATCGCCATCCGCGACGAAATCAATAAACGAAAATAACAGCACCGCCCTTGGGCGGTGTTTTGTTACCACTACCTTACGGTAAATGTTAACGCAGCACCCACACCAGTATGCTAGAATTTCCTAACTGCAAAATCAATCTGGGCTTACAAGTAATCGCCAAACGCCCCGATGGTTACCACAACTTAGCAACCATCTTCTATCCCATACCATGGAAAGATGCCCTTGAAATTACACCGATAGATGCCTACAAAGCAGCTTCGGAATATGCCCACATGCAACACCAGCAAGTAGATGCGTTACACGTGTACACATCGGGTATACCGGTTGCAGGCGCTGCCGAAAATAATCTCTGTGTGAAAGCCTGGCAGCTGCTACATCAAGATTTTCCCAGCTTACCACCTGTTAATATCTTCTTACACAAAGCCATTCCAACAGGTGCAGGCCTTGGCGGTGGTAGTGCTAATGGTGCCTTTATACTTCGTATGCTCAATGAGCAATTTCAGCTACAACTTACGCAACAGCAACTGATAGCCTATGCATTACAATTAGGTAGCGATTGTCCGTTTTTTATTGTGAACACACCTGCCTACGCCACAGGTCGTGGCGAGGTACTCACCCCCATCAGCATACCACAGCTGGAGGGCTGCAAGTGGTATATTATTAATCCAGGTATTCACGTACCTACTGGTTGGGCATTTGCACAATTGCAGCCAAAGCCTGCTGATATCGCGTTAACAAATGCCATTGAAGCACCCATTACAACATGGCGACAAACCATTATGAACGATTTTCAGGCAGCAGTTACCCGGCAACATCCAGTGATTCAAAACATCATTGATCAATTGTACAACACTGGCGCTAGCTACGCAGCCATGAGTGGCAGTGGTAGTACGGTATATGGCATTTACCCGCAAGGGAGCCAACAACCTACCCTGCAGCTTCCTGTTAACAGCTTACAGCAATGGTTGTAAAACGCATTAAGACTCAGATACCCTCATTAACTTTTGTGTATTCGGCGGGTAGCAGTTATTTTCGCCATCGCAAAATTGTATTGAACAACATTTAAACAAATTATATGGCTTACGACGTAATTGTTTTAGGTAGCGGACCTGGTGGTTACCCTGCTGCTATTCGTGCTTCTCAGCTTGGTTTTAAAGTGGCAATTATTGAAAAAGAAAGCTTGGGTGGCGTGTGTTTGAACTGGGGTTGTATTCCTACCAAAGCCTTAATTAAGAGTGCCAACGTGTACGAATATATGAAGCACAGCACTGCTTATGGTATCAATGCCAGCGGTGTGCAGCACGATTTTGGTGCCGTTATCAAACGTAGCCGTGGTGTTGCCGATAAAATGAGCAAGGGTGTTCAGTTTTTGATGAAGAAAAATAAGATTGATGTTATCATGGGCTATGGCAAGGTTATAGCTAAGGGTCAGGTAGAAGTTACAGCCGCCGATGGTAGCAAGCAAGTGGTAGAAGGCAAATACATTGTAATTGCTACAGGTGGTCGTAGCCGTGAATTACCTAACCTAAAGCAAGATGGTAAAAAAGTAATTGGTTACCGCGAAGCAATGGTATTACCTGAGCAACCTAAGAGCATGATTGTGGTAGGTAGCGGTGCTATTGGTGTTGAATTTGCTTATGTATACAACAGCATGGGTACCAAGGTTACCATCGTTGAATTTATGCCACGCATTGTACCGGTAGAAGATGAAGATATTTCTAAAGAATTAGAGAAGCAATACAAAAAGCAAGGTATTGATATACTTACCAACAGTAGCGTTGAAAGTGTTGATACCAGCGGTACTGGCGTTAAAGCACTCGTGAAAAAGCAAGATGGCAGCACCGTAACCCTCGAAGCCGATGTAGTACTAAGTGCAGTTGGTGTAGTTGCCAATATTGAAAACATTGGATTAGAAGCATTGGGTATTAAAACAGAAAAAGGAAAAATTATTGTAGATAAATACCAGCAAACAAGCGTAGCCGGCATTTTCGCTATTGGCGATTGTACGCCAGGTCAGGCACTTGCACACGTTGCAGGTAAAGAGGGCATCAACGCGGCTGAGTACATGGCGTATTTAGAAAAGAAATTCCACCACCAACCAGAAGGTATCGATTATAACAATGTTCCGGGTTGTACCTATTGCACACCAGAAATTGCAAGCGTAGGTTATACCGAAAAGGCTGCCAAAGAAGCTGGCTACGATGTTAAAGTGGGTAAGTTCCCATTCATGGCAAGTGGTAAGGCAAGTGCAGCAGGCGCTACCGAAGGTTTTGTAAAAGTAATTTACGATGCGAAGTATGGTGAGTTCTTAGGCTGTCATATGATTGGTACAAATGTTACCGAAATGATTGCCGAAGCAGTAGTAGCTCGTAAATTAGAAACTACCGCACACGAAATCTTAAATGCTATTCACCCGCACCCAACCATGAGTGAAGCATTGAAAGAAGCAACTGCTGCCGCTTATGGCGAAGCCATTGATATTTAATATTTACCGTAAGGTATCATATAACACAAGGGTTTTCATGGCATGCCATGAAAACCCTTTTTCAACTCGCTAGGTTACCATTGTATGGCTGCATTATCTTACACATTACAACATACCGATACCCATTCGCAAGCAAGAGCTGGCGAAATTGTTACCGATCACGGGAATATACTTACACCTATTTTCATGCCGGTAGGTACGGTGGGCAGCGTGAAGGCTGTTACCCAACAACAACTACAACACGAGGTTCAGGCACAAATAATATTGGGCAATACCTATCATTTGTATTTGCGACCAGGTACCGAGGTATTAGAGGCGGCAGGCGGCTTACACCGTTTTAATGGCTGGCCCAAACCAATACTTACCGATAGCGGTGGCTATCAGGTATTTAGCCTTGCGGCAAATAGAAAACTCACAGAAGAAGGTGCGTTGTTTCAAAGTCATATCGATGGTAGCAAGCACCTATTTACCCCAGAAAACGTAATGGATATTCAGCGAAAAATCGGTGCCGATATCATCATGGCATTCGATGAATGTCCGCCCTATCCTAGCGAATATGGCTATGCGAAAAAAAGCATGGAGCTAACGCATCGCTGGCTCGATCGTTGTGTACAACGCCTTGCCGAAACACCAGATTTGTATGGTTATACGCAAAATTTATTTCCCATTGTACAAGGTGGTACTTATAAAGATTTGCGTGTGGCTTCGGCACAATACATTGCCAGCAAAAATGCAACGGGCAATGCCATTGGTGGCCTAAGTGTTGGCGAGCCCGAAGCCATGATGTACGAGTTTACGGCTTTGTGTACCGAGCATTTACCGCAAGGTAAGCCGCGTTATTTAATGGGTGTGGGCACACCTTGGAACATTTTAGAATGCATTGCCTTAGGGGTAGACATGTTCGATTGTGTGATGCCAACGCGTAATGGCCGTAATGGCATGTTATTTACAACGCAAGGCGTGGTGAATATCAAAAATAAAAAATGGGCTACCGATTTTTCGCCTATTGATGCTGGCTTACCGAACGAAACCAGTAATTATTATACCAAAGCCTACTTGCGCCATTTGTTTGTAGCCAACGAAATTTTAGGCATGCAACTCGCAAGTATTCATAACCTAAGTTTTTATTTGTGGCTTGTTGGCGAGGCTCGCAAGCACATTATTGCCGGCGATTTTGCATCGTGGAAGCACACCATGGTTACGCAACTAAAGCAACGCTTGTAAGCCGAGTAAAATGTTAATCTGCGCTGCACTTGAAGGCTAAAGCCTACATTTGTGAGCATATTTTCCTTACGGTAAATGAAAAAAATCGACTGGTACTTATTAAGAAATTTTCTCACTACATTCTTTTTCTGCATTTTCATATTTGCAGTGATTGCGGTGGTGATTGATACCGGCGAAAAAACAGATGATTTTGTGAAAAGCGGGCTTCCTGTATCACAAATCATCATGCAGTATTTCATTGGTTTTGTACCGCATATTATTGCGCTGCTATTTCCGTTGTTCGTTTTTATTGCCGTTATTTTCTTTACCAGCAAGCTTGCCAACCGCACTGAAATTGTAGCTATTCTGGCAAGTGGCACTTCTTTTAGTCGCTTTTTAAGAAGCTATTGGGTGGGTGGTATTGGCTTAGCTACCTTGTTGCTAATAGCCAACCATTTTATTGTACCTAAAGCCAATGTTATTTATACAGCTTTTAAATCGAAATATGTAGATGGTAATAGTTCTTACAACCCATTGATGCGTAACAACAACAATGTGTACTTCCAAACCAGTAAGAACAGTTATGTGGGTATTCATTATTACGATACCTTGTATAAATCTGGCGGACCGTTTTTCTACTACGAACTAAAAGGTACAGAAGTAGTCTATAACATGCGTGCCGAAAGTATTCGTTGGGATACCACCACGCATAAATGGATTTTAGTGAACGTTTTCGAGCGTCGCATCAAAGGTTTAGAAGAACAAGTATCTACACAAACAGAGTTGTATACCAAAGCACTCCAATTTAAACCTTACGATTTGCAGCGTGACGAGTATGCTAAAGACAAGCTTTCAACACCTGCACTTGATGCCTATATTGATGGTGCCGAAGATAGAGGCATGGAAGGCTTGAACACGCTAAAAGTAGAGCGCTACCGCCGCGATGCTACTGCCTTTTCTGTGATTTTACTTACACTTATTGGCGCCATTATTGCCAGTAGAAAAATTAGAGGCGGAAGCGGCAACCATTTAGCAGCAGGGATTTTGCTGGCCGTAAGCTATATTTTAATGGATAAGTTTAGCACGGTGTTTAGTACCAAAAGCGACTTTCCGCCACTCCTAGCTGCATGGACACCCAATATCATTTTCTGTTTTGTGGCTATGTTATTATACCGCCAAGCTCCTAAGTAGCTTACGAAACCGATTGCGTTATTGTTTAACATTTTCGCAACCCGTAATTGTTGAACTTTTTAGCCCAAAATCTGTTTTATCAAGCGAATAATTTGCTTTTTTTAACAAGGTTACACAACGCATGTGTTAACTTTAGCCCGATTAAAATTTGAGCTAAATACACAGCTTGCCATCGTAAAACAATTAAATTTTATGGGTATTCTGAAAGACAGGTTTAAAGCCAAGGCCGATGCCGCCAATGCAGAAATTAAAGACTTATTGAAAGAACACGGTAACAAAAAAATTGGTGAAGTAACCCTAGCACAAGCCTACCAAGGCATGAGAGGTATTACCGGTTTGGTTACAGAAACCAGTTTGCTAGATGCTCAAGAAGGTATTCGTTTTCGTGGTTACTCTATTCCTGAGTTACAAGCTCAATTACCTAAAGCCGAAGGTGGCTCTGAACCTTTACCGGAAGGTTTATTTTATTTAATGTTGGTGGGCGAACTACCAACCAATGAAGATGCGCAACAAATCAGCGATTTATGGCAGCGCCGTAGTCATGTACCTAGCCATGTATTTCATGCTATTGATGCCCTACCTATTACTGCACACCCAATGACAATGTTCGTTACTGGTGTAATGGCATTGCAAACCGAAAGCAACTTTGCCAGAGCCTATGCCAACGGTATCAACAAAAAAGATTATTGGGATCCTACTTTTGATGATGCGATGGATTTAATTGCTCGCCTACCACGTGTAGCAGCATACGTATATCGCAGAAAGTATAAAAACAACGAACATATTCAACCCAACGGCTTACTCGATTGGAGTGCTAACCTAGCCCATATGTTAGGTTACGATGATCCGGGTTTTGTGGAGTTGATGCGTTTGTACATGACGATACATGCCGACCATGAAGGCGGTAATGTAAGTGCCCACACCACACACTTGGTGGGTAGTGCCCTTAGCGATCCTTATTTGAGTTATGCTGCCGGTATGAACGGCTTGGCAGGTCCATTACATGGCTTGGCCAACCAAGAAGTGATTAAGTGGATTTTTGAAATGCAGGAAAAACTTGGTACCGACTTACCAGCCCGTGAACAAATTGCACAATACGTTCAAGATACATTGAACGCAGGCAAGGTTGTACCAGGCTACGGCCATGCGGTATTACGCAAAACCGATCCTCGCTTTACTGCACAAATGGAATTTGGTAAAAAACACATGCCAGAAGATAAGTTGTGCCGTACCGTTTGGAATATCTACGAAACCGTACCACCAATCTTACAAAGCCTTGGCAAAATCAAAAACCCATGGCCAAATGTAGATGCTCATAGTGGTGCATTATTAGTGCATTATGGTATGAAGGAATACGAATTCTACACCGTACTATTTGCCGTAAGCCGTGCCCTTGGCGTATTAGCCAGCCTCTGTTGGGATAGAGCCCTTGGTATGCCAATTGAGCGTCCAAAGAGTGTAACTACCGAAGCAGTTAAATTATGGTTAGAAGGCAAAGAAGAAATTTGGGAATAATCATTCATCAGCATTTGTATACAACATCCGATACCAATGGTATCGGATGTTTTTTTTGGTGGGCCGGTAAGCTGTAATACCTTTTTCAACTTTGGTTGCGGCTATTCGCTGCAAGTCCTCGCCTGAAGTATCAGGCTGTGGGCTTTCCGCTGCTATCCGCCGGCCTTGAGCCATAGTAACTCAACCCAGCAAGGTATAAGAACCACTACTTTATAACTATTGGTAACACTAGAGGAATAGCACAATAATTTTTGGAAATTTCAATGCCGCTTCTATATTTGCACTCCCAAACAAATGGGGAATTAGCTCAGTTGGTAGAGCGCTTGCATGGCATGCAAGAGGTCAGCGGTTCGACCCCGCTATTCTCCACAAACTTTAAGCTCACTTCGGTGGGCTTTTTATATGCCGTATACAGTTTACATTTTATACTCAGCATCAGTTGACCGATATTATGTAGGTCAAACATCAAACCTAAAAGAGAGATTGTATCGACACAATCATTCAGGGAGTAAATCTACCAAGAAGGCGAATGATTGGGAGCTAGTTTATACAGAGGAGTTTAATACAAGAGCAGAGGCAGTTACTCGAGAAAGTGCGATAAAGAAGAAGAAAAGCCGAGAATACATCATGAAACTAATAGGTAAAGCATAGAGCGTCCCGATGCAATCGGGAAGGTCAGCGGTTCGACCCCGCTATTCTCCACAAACTTTAAGCTCACTTCGGTGGGCTTTTTATATGCTTGAAATCAATAGCACACAACACACTTATTTCAATATCGATTCCACAGGAATTTGTCGTAGAATTTTTTCTTCGATTATTACATTTTCATTCAAAGCAGTCACACGCAACAGCAATCGTGTTACACCAGGTTGCGTTGCCTCATATTTTTCGGCTGCAGTTGTATAATTCAGCTGGAGCACTTCAAACCTTGCTTGTGCTTGCTTCAAAGCAGCATGTGTATCGGCATCCTTAAAAACCTCTACATACAACTTGGCATTTTTCTTTAATGCAGCAGCGGCTGGCGATGCATTGGTATGCATGATAGCATAATACACTGTTGGCAATGTTGTTGGCACAAATGAGTTGCTTGTACCCACTTCAGGCATTGTAATTGCTGTAGTATCAGATGTTGCAGCATTCGCAGATTTTGGAATACTTTCACAGTTGGCGCTTGCCTTTGCTGCACTACCGAAGTAGCTTTTAACTCTTGTTGCTCTTTGAAATAGCCGTAAATAATCAGGACTACCACTACTACAACCACCAATAGTACAACTGTTCCCACAGGTATTTACTGGATGGTTACTTTAGTTTTCGCATCAATATTTACGCGTTTGTCAAATACAATATCAACATAACGAGCATCGTTCGGTGCTCCTTTTAACGCAACGGTTTGTCGGCCAAACTCTACCCCGCTGCCATCGAACAACTTTACAGTAATGGTACGCTTCACATTTTTTTCGAAAACAAAGTATACACTCAAAATATTATCGGAAGCATCGTTACTACTGGCTACTAAAATTTTACCCGTACCAATACCTGCTGCTGTAAGTGCACTATCAATTTCAACCGATGGTTGCAGACTTTCGGCTACGCCTTTTGAAACACCATCTACAAATTCAGAGCTTGTTTTAGCTACCACTTCGCCCGTTTTATTCACGGTTGTTTTTGCTTTTTCAGTCACAGCATCGCAACTACAAATCAGTAGTAGCAGGCTATAAATACACACGTTTTTCATGAGCTGATTGTTAGATTTTAGCTTCATTTACCGTAAGGTATTACTGTATATCGTGGGCAAATATCTTGCTCCATGGCGTACGTTTAATGCTATCGAATACCAGCCAAAAAGCAGCAATACTCAGCAACATACACAAAATAATTACCCATGTGAAATGATACAAAGCATAGTGCCCAAAACCTGTTACAACGGGTATTAAAAGCATAATTAACGAACGCAAGAAACTACCCGATTTTTGACTGGTGGTTTGCCCTTGCGTAAATGGAAAACTACGTATCGATAATTTCACATTAATGGCTGCAATCAGCAAAACATTAAACAAGCCGAACAACATATTGGGAAGAATACTGACGCCTATGAAATACAAACCCGGTAGCAATATCAGCACCATAATAGGAATGTAAAATTTAAACACCACAGCTTTGGCCATGCCAGCAACGATATCGCCAGGTTTTTGAACGGGTGTGGTGTAGTACACCCATGCAGCTTTAAACTTATCGCTGTATTGCATTTGCTGTATGGCAGTCATCATTACAAAGCTGGTACTATACACCGCCATTATAAGTATAAGTTGTATCATCGAAGCATCTTCTTGAATGTTCGCTAGCTTTGTTCCATTACGCATAAACACTACAACTGCATACACCAAAATGTAGCCAATGCTAGGGTACACTTTTAGCATAAAATCTTTGCTTCGGCCAGTAATAGCCCATGCGGTGGCAAAGGCCCAACGCTGTAATGGATTGCCGTAGCAAACCCAACGAGCAAGGGTGTGACCGAACGATGTTTGAGCGACTGTTTTTTGCTGCTGCGTATTGGCTACAGTTTGCGGTCCATCGCCGCCACTGCCACCAATCATACTCAATTTTCTGTTGAAGCTTGGTGCTAAAAATTTAGCTACCATCCAAATACTAATAGGTGGAATTACAAATGCCAAAGCTGTACCCACATACATATTTAAAGTGGCCGTATAACCCATTAATACTTGCCATGCGGCTGCAAACCAATAAGGTGGTGCAGCTATCATAGTACTATAGGTATGTACGCTAAACTTATCGAAACCATCATCGCCAATTAAGCGTGGAACAATTTGATAGGCTGCATAAATAAATACCGCAAACACTACTTGTATCCAACTGATAATACTTTGAAACTTCTGCGGCGTTGTTATTTTCAGAATTAAAATATAAATGGCATTGATTAGAAAAATAGTGAAAATGGTTGCCAAGAGTAGCAACAGCAGCATTGGCAACAGCGCTAGTATATTAACGGTTACTGCAATGTAGATAAGTCCGGGCAGCGCCATTGGCAGCACCAACTTACATATGTGAATAAAAATGTGTAGCAACCTTGCCGTAACCACAGTAATATCATTTACTGGTTTTGGCATGATGATGTAATTATCCCGAACATCTATCAGCACCGAGGTAAAGTCAGAAATCAAAGTACTTGCCAACATAAAAATGAACATGGTAAAGAACACCGTTAAATGTGTTACCATGTCGTTACCAATAGCAAAGCCAAACAAAAACATACAGCCCAATATGGTGCTGATAAGCATGGTGCCTAAAGTAGCACCTGAAATAGGTTTTTCTTTTTTATGGCGTTGTGTTTGGTGTACCGTGGTAGGCCTGCGATCATCCATGGTAAGTTTGGTTCGCAGAATCGCCTCAAGATGCGGTATGTGCACCCCTAGCTTTTGGTATAATGGCTTGCCTAGCATAGCCACCGATAAGAAAAAACGATTGAATATATGCATAGCCTTACGGCAAATGAGGTTACAAGAAACTAAACTTTATTGAAATGCTTCCATCAGCTGACTAGCCGCATCGGTAAGTCCATCTTTAGCTGTAAGGTGTGCAAATATTTTTTCTAAGCTAGCATCACCTTGCTGCGCTTTCAATTCTTCGAAGCTGCCATCGGCAATAACAGCACCTTGATCGATCAATACAATACGATCACTCACTTTTTCAACTACATCCATCATGTGGCTGCAATAAAAAATAGTTTTACCATCTTTCGCCAGCTTGCTAATTAGCTCTTTGATAATGATAACGCTATTAGCATCTAAACCACTCAAAGGTTCATCTAACACAATTACATCGGGGTTGTGTAACAAGCCACTGGTAATAAGCACTTTTTGTCGCATCCCCTTGCTAAAGCTATCCATACGCTGGTCAACATTTGCCGTAAGGCCAAATGCTCCCAACATTTTAAGCATACGTTCTTCTACTAATGCTTCGGGCATGTTATATAAAGCACCCATAAAATGCAGAAACTCACGTGGCGTAAGCACATCGTATAATTCTGCGAGTTCGGGCACATAACCGATCGATTGTTTCACGGCTTGGGTATCGTTTTTAAGATTCACCCCTTTCACCCAAACCTCGCCTTCATAATCGCTAATGAGTCCGGTTAAAATTTTAACTGTAGTGCTCTTCCCCGCCCCATTCGGGCCAATATAGCCAATCACTTGTCCGGGGTACACGGTAAGGTTAATCCCTTTCAGCACTTGCTTATCGCCGTAATATTTTTGAACGTTATTGAGGGTAATAATAGGTTCCATAAACGTAAATGTAGTACAGTACCCGCTACCACATGTACACTTTAAAAAATATTTATAGCAAATAATAGTAGCCTTACGGCAAATGAGGAACCGCAGCGAAATAAGCCAACTCATCGGCAAATGACAGGTACGGATGTTGCGCTTGCAGCTGCTGTACTTTTTGCAACATGGTACTCAAAAACTTACGATGCTCTTCGCTGTAAGGGTTAAGTGGCTTATGCTTATACGCCACATGAATTTTTTGTATATCGGCCATTAACTGCTGTGCTTCGGGCGTAAAGCATGATTGTGTAAAATGCGACAATACAAACTGTGTAGCCTGATAGTTCGGGTGTGCCATATCAATATCGTAAAAACGATAATCTCTCAGTACATCTATCACCAACTCGTAGGCTGGGAAATAATACAGCCGATTGAACTTTTGTACCAAATGATGTACTGTTTCGAGCAAGCGAGCCTTACTACGATTGTTCTCTACCACACCATCTCTTATATGCCTAACAGGACTAATGGTGAAAATTACCTTTAGCTTCGGGTTAAAATGAAACAGTTTGTACAAAGTACCATCTAATGCCGTTACCATGGCTTCAATGGTACTCATGTGCTTTTGAAAAGTTTGTGCAGGTGCTTTATGGCAATTGGCTACGGGCTTAAACTGTGCTTCCACCAACTGATATACAAACGATGAACCTAGGGTAATAATCAACCAGTCGGCCGTTTTCAAAAAATCATGTGCTGCTGCAACAGAAGCATTCATACCAGCCAATGCAACTTCTTGCTTGTAATGCGAAAAACGGGTATGAAACTCCCAGCTATGCCAGGCATCGTTCCATTGAAACAAATCGCTTGGCTGATACTCATGACGATCGATATAACGCTGTAAGCTATTACACACCGCAATTGGGTCGAATAAAATACCATGCGGGTTTTGCAATACTGGCATTTTCACTTGCTGCAAGTGGTTGCCAATATGCTCTGTAAAGCAACTACCAATTAACAATAGCTGCTGTTGATAATCGATAGGTGGCGTAAGTGGCGCAATATGAATAGGTACCTGAAATTGCATAACCGTTGTAATAAGTTGCGAAGAAACAAACTTACTGCCATAGCTGCTGCGAACACTTATCTTTGTACTTATGTTTCATAGCAAAAAGAACATCATAGCTGGGCGTAACCCCATTATTGAAGCATTGCAAAATGCACAGTCGTTAGATAAAATCTTGATGTTCAAGAATGCAAGCGGCGAGGTAATACAACAAATACGATTGTTGGCACAAACAGCGCAAGTACCCATTCAATACGTTCCGAACGAAAAGCTAAACAGTCTTACCAACATTAACCATCAGGGCGTCATTGCATTTAAAAGCAGTGTTCGCTACCTCGATTTGCAAGAGGTGATCGATTTTACAGTTGGCAAAGGCGAAACACCGCTTTTTGTAATGCTCGATGGTGTAACCGATGTAAGAAATATTGGAGCCATTGCTCGTACTGCTTTATGTAGTGGTGCACAAGCACTCATTATACCCGATAAAGGTGTGGGCGCCCTCAATGAAGACGCGATGAAAAGCAGTGCCGGCGCTTTAGAGCACATTCAAATATGCCGTGTAGGTAGCTTGTTAAAAGCCATTGATACATTACACCTCAACGGCATACAGGTATACACCAGCGAAATGAAGGCCACCACCAAAGTATTTGAGATACCACTGCACGCCCCTTGTTGTATTGTAATGGGCAACGAAGAAAAAGGTGTACAACCGTACATTTCAAAAGCAGCCGACCAACATTTCACCATTCCTATGCTTGGTAGTTTCGACTCATTGAATGTATCGGTAGCTTGTGGCATTATTCTTTATGAGGCCGTTAAACAGCGTTTGTAAAAAAATTAGGAGCAATTTGTAATCATTTGCACGTAAGTGCTACCAATATACCAAACAATGGATATATGGCTAGCACATCAACAACCACTAGCACCAAAGCTATCAATGGCAATCGCCTTATTTATGGTGCATTTACACTAGCAGGTTGCATTTTTTTAGCACTGCAGAATTACAGCAATGCAACGATTTATTTGGGACTTGCACTCGCCTTCGACCCGTTTGATACTGCACAACCTTTGGACCAACGCCCTACCTATCAGAAAGTATGGCTAACGGTACATGCCATTGCTGCAATAGTAGCATTGGTAGGATTGTTATGGTTTCATTAATCCCTTACGGGTAAATGTAGGTAACATACTTGTCCCACCTGCCAATGTGCATTAACGGGCTGTTGCACCCACATTGGGGTATTGTTCCAGCGTACTTCTACAAACTGATAACAGCCATAAAAATGTACATGATGTACTACCGCCTGCTGTTCAGGTATACCCGCCACTTGTAAAGCCAGTTGTTCAGGTCTGATAAATTGACTTTTATCAGCGGCCAACAAATCGCCAGGATGCAACTTCGATAAAGCTGCTGGCGTCAACTCCATGTAAGCACCTAACAATCCAGCTACATATGCACTAACAGGATGCTGATACACCGCTTGTGGTGTACCATGCTGTACAACACTACCCTGTTCTAACACCATTATGCTTGTAGCCCAAGAAAGTGTATCGAAAGGATCGTGTGATACCAACATTACAGTAATACCTAAACGGTTACTCACCGCTGCTATTAGCGCTTTCATGGCTACCTTATGGTGCATATCGAGATTAGAGAATGGCTCGTCGAGTATCAATAGCGATGGTTCTTTTGTTAGTAAGCGAGCCAGTGCAATTCTTTGTTTTTCGCCACCCGAAAGTTCATGTGTTTTTCGGTGTAGCAAGTGTGTAATATCACACAGTTCATAGATATGTTTTGAAGTTTCAGCGGTAGCTTTATTCTCAAGCTCTAACCACTCCCAAACTTTATAATTGTTGCGCAGCTCAAAGTACTGACTAATATAAGCAATGCCTTTATGGCCAGGCAGTAACTGTTCGTGCGGACCAAGCACCTTTTCATCTTTGAAATAAATACTGCCGCTGGTTGGCTGCACATGGCCTGCAATCATTTGCAGCAATGTGCTTTTACCAGAACCTGTAGCTCCAACAATAGCCAGTTTTTCATGAGCAGCTAGTGCCAACGAAACATCATTTACTGTAAAGTAATCTCCCTCTTTCCGGCTTACACCTTGTACACGTAACAACATTGTTTGTAAAATAGCGACAAAAGTACCAGATAACCGCAACAATAAACAAGCTACAGCACTTATAAAACGGGTCTATATCATTTACCGCAAGGTTAGCTTTAGGTGCAGGTTATTATCATATTTTAAGTTGTTGAAGGATTCCCTCGCAATTGTTCATATTTTTAGTTTTCTAAATGGTAAATCCTATTTTTATGAAGCGATTAGTATACATCCAACCATGAAACCATGAAGATTGCAGCAACACCTCATAATGAAATGCACCGCTTAGAGGAGCTGTACCAGTTACAGCTACTTGATAGCCTGCCTGAGAAAGAGTATGATGCAATCACCAACTTAGCATCTATTATTTGTGGTACACCTATTTCACTGATAACACTTGTAGATACTACACGCCAATATTTTAAATCGAAACAAGGCCTTACGGTAAATGAAACCCCACGAGAGGTAGCATTTTGTGCTCATGCTATTTTAACACCTCAGGATCCATTTATTGTTACCGATGCAAGAGAAGATGAACGTTTTGCCAACAACCCTTTAGTAACCGGAAATCCTGATATTGTTTTTTATGCAGGCATACCGCTGGTTACCAAACTTGGTAATGCTTTGGGAACACTTTGTGTGATTGATACCAAACCCCGAAGCCTCACGGAACAACAACTCAATGCATTAGAAGCACTTGCCATGCAAGTAGTTCAGCTATTTGAACTCAGGAGTGCATCGCAACAATTAACAAGCCTTAATAAGAGTCTGGAAATAAAAGCTACCCGCCTGCAAAACATCTTAGAATCTACCAATGTAGGCACTTGGGAATGGAATGTACAAACTGGTGAAACCATTTTCAATGAACGCTGGGCAGCAATTGTGGGATATACGCTTGAAGAATTAAGTCCGATTAATATTAATACCTGGTTGCAGCTTGCACATCCGGTCGATTTAGAAATTGCTAACTTAAAACTCAAAGATTGCTTCGAAAAACGAGCAGAATATTATGACGTTGTATGCCGCATGCGACACAAAAATGGAGAATGGGTTTGGGTGCAAGACAGAGGTAGAATTATAAGCTGGACAGCAGATGACAAGCCGCTTTGGATGTTTGGAACACATACCGATATATCGGCACAAAAACTAACAGAGGTACAATTTCAAGCAGTTATTAATAATATTCCAGCCGCCGTTTTCCAATATAAAATTCATACCAACGGCGATGCTCAAATACTACATTTGAGTAAGGGCTCTTTAGAAACATGGGGGTTATCGAACGAAACAATCATGCAAGATATTGAGTCGCTTAGAAACATCATTCTTGAAGAAGATAAAGCTGCATTACAAACGTCTATTCAGCAATCTTCAGCCAGCTTACAATCATGGCATTTTGAATGGCGTATTAAACACCCTATCACCGGAACAATTAGATGGCAAAAAGGCGTAGGTATGCCGCAAATGAATGCCGATGGTTCTATTACCTCTGATTGCATTGTGTTTGACGTTACAGAAGCTAAAGAAAAAGAAAGTGCCATTCGAGAAATGAACCATCGCTACGAACTGGTTACCAAAGCGAGTTTCGATGCTATTTGGGATTGGGATTTAACCACCAATCAAATTTTTTGGGGCGAAGGGTTCGAGCAACTTTTTGGTCATCAATTCAATACCAACGATAAAAAAACCTATACCCACTGGCTTTCGCATGTACACCCTGAAGATATCAAACATGTTCAAACCAGTATTCAACATGTTATAGATGATGTAGATGCTACTACTTGGCAATGCGAATACAGATTTAAAAAATTCGACGACACCTATGCTGAAGTAGTAGATAAAGGCATTGTTATACGCAATAGCAATAACAAAGTGATTCGCATGGTTGGTGCCATGCAAGATGTAACTACCCTTTCTACTGCCTTACAACGACTTGCTAAATCAGAAAAGCGTTACAGCAACTTATTCCATTTAAGTCCCATTCCTGTTTGGGTATACGATGTAGATACACTTCGCTTTTTAGAAGTGAACGAAGCTGCACAGCATCATTACGGTTATACGAAAGACGAATTCTTAAGCATGCGTATTACAGATATACGCCCCGCTGAAGATATGCAGATGCTACAGCATGCCATTGAAACCAACCATAAACGTAAGCGAGATGCTTACCATGGTGTGTTTAGACATCTTAAAAAAGATGGCTCTATTATTTATGTAGACCTTCAAAGCAAGTCGCTCGATTATGAAAACATCAATGCCAGAGTGGTGCTTGCTATCGACATCACCGACCGATTAACCTATATTGATGCTATTGAAAAGCAAAACGCTAAGCTGAAAGACATCGCCTGGATACAATCGCATATTGTTCGGGCACCATTGGCAAGGTTAATGTCGTTAGTGAATTATCTCTCAGACTTTGACAAAACCTTATCGGAAGAAAACAAAGTATTGCTCAATCATGTGTTTCATTCGGCACAAGAATTCGATAGCATTATCAAAGATATTGCTGTTAAAGCCGAACAAATACAGTTACAAGTTGCCCCCATCAATACATATATCAACGAGCTTGCACAAGCCACTAAAGAACTCGAATAGATTACTTTATACTTTACAAGTTTTAATACCAAGTAACGTGTATAACGGGCAAAAACTCACCAAACTCGTAAGTACAAAAACACCTGCTACTACCAACAACACTATCCCTAGTGTGCCTGTAACAATACCAGCATAAAACAAATACACTATAACTGCAGCAACTACCAAACGAATAAATTTGTCTAAGCCACCCATGTTCTTTTTCATGTTGTAGAAATTTAGGTTGTAAAAGGTAATTGTAAAAATAACCGTACACAATCTGCCACTGCGTGACATTAATCACCCTCAACACTAACATCTATTGTTGTTCAGTAACAAAAGAACCTTACGGCAAATGCAGTTACAACTACTTACACATTAAAGAAAATTTCAGTAGCACCATAACCAAAACGAGGATCGTATTGGTTGATGAAGAAACGAACCTCTTTGCGTGTTTTCAAGATTTCATGAATTTCATCTCTCAACCTACCGCTTCCTACCCCATGTATTACAGTTAAGGTAGGCTGCCGGTGTGCCACTGCTAAATCGTACCACTTTTCAAACGTTTGTAATTGCGTTTGAAGAATTTCATAGTTGTCGAGGCTTTGCCAATTATCCATGATTTTCTCCATGTGCAAGTCTATCACCGTTCTTGCCGGCGGTAGGTTCTGTTTTATTTTTTTAGCTTCATACACTTTGAAACCTGCTGCCGCCAAACCCGTTAACGGAAATTTTTCTTCTTCTACAGCATTAGGGTAATCATCAAATAATTTTTGGCTAATGGTAGGCTCATTCTTAGCCTTCATAGCTTCAATAAGCTTGAAAATTTGCTTCCCCTTAAACTTAACCGCTGCTTCAAAAAATGGTGCTTTCCCTTTTTGTGGCGCTAGTAAACTAAAAACAAAGTTGAAGTGCGGACTATCACTAAAATCGCTGAAAGGCACATCGTGCAAGTAGAAATCTTGAAACGCTAACACCTCACTTTTTAGTTCAAAGGCAGCGTTACCAAGCATCATTTGGATATAATGAAAAGCAAATGCCGTGTCAGACTTATTCACCAAATACAGTTTAAACATGGTCACAAACTCATCATCAAACTCATCATAATCGAACTTAGGCACCAAGCTTAACCAAACACCATCGGCTACTTTAATACTATTAGGCTTTGCCTTTTCTTTCGGTAACTGATCTACAAATTGCTTTACTACAGGTTTTTTTTCTGGCACTACTTTTTTCTTAGAAAAGCGGTAGAAATATGGAAAATCAATTTGATCCATATAGGCAGGAAACTTCACACCACGCACCTCAATCATCACCATTTTATCGTTCATAATCTCAACCACCTTTCCCTCTTCATGGCTATGCAACACAATAATATCGTCGCCTATTTGATACTTCATACATTCAATTATAAGCTGCAAAAATAACAAAAGCCTTGCTAAGCCATCTTGCATTTACCGTAAGGTATACTTACAAAAAAGGTTGGCATTGGCCAACCTCAATGTTATACGGTAGTTTGGTGCAGTTTGCTTCGCTTACGTCCGTAAAAACTGTACACCAGAAGTCCTACACCCATCCAGGCAAAAAACAGCAACCAGCTATCTACAGGAATTTCAATCATCAGGTATAAGCAACAAAGTGCTCCAAGAATGGGGATGAGAGAATACTTACGTAAATAACTAAGCACAGCCACCACCCAAGCAATCGCCATAAAAATGAGGAACAACACTTCTTGATATCCCTCGTTACCAAGATTGGCGATAGCGTCGGTTAGCCGCTGGCGAAATGCAATACTAAATGCAATCACCAAAGCCGGAATAATCAACTGGCCATTGATATACGGTAATTTAAAGCCACCGCTACGTGCTGTAATGCGTGGTAATACCAGCACTCCAAAACACACCAATACAAAGGCAAACAACGTACCAATACTGGTTAAATCGGTCATAACACTACTGGGCAAAAACAAAGATGGTACTGCCACTAAAATACCCGTTACAATGGTTGCAAATGCAGGTGTTTGGTATTTCGGGTGTACTTGTGCAAACTTTTTAGGTAACAATCCATCGCGGCTCATACTCATCCAAATACGAGGTTGCCCCAATTGAAACACCAACATTACACTAGTAGTAGCTACAACAGCACTGATACTAATGATATAACCAATCCAATTCAAGTTGATTTTTTCAAAAACATACGCTAACGGATCGTTCACATTCAGCTCTTTGTAATGAACCATGCCAGTGAGCACCAAGGCAATTAAAATGTACAGCACCGTACAAATGATCAGCGAATAAATCATGCCCTTCGGCATATCTCGCTGCGGATTTTCACACTCTTCGGCGGTGGTACTAATAGCGTCGAAACCAATATAGGCATAGAATACCGCAGATACACCTGCTAAAACGCCACCAAAACCATTGGGCAAAAATGGCGACCAGTTTTCAGGCTTTACATAAAAAAAGCCAAGTATAATCACCAATACAATCACTGCAAGTTTAAAAATCACCATGAAGTTGGTGGTTTTCTTACTCTCTTTAATACCGATATAGGCTAACAACGTAATGAACACTACTATTAAAAAGGCAGGCAGATTCATAAAAATACGAATGCCCCCAATGGTAGGTGCAGCAAGGTTTAAGTCGAGTGCTTTTTTAAGTGCTGGATCTAATAAATGTATAGGCGCTGTTGCCAAAGCAGCTTTGGCTTTTTCTACCTGTGCCGCTTGCGTAAAAGGATCTACCAATAACCATTCCGGCAGGTTAATGCCTAAACCACGTAACAAATTATCGAAGTAACCGCTCCAGCTGATGGCTACAACTATGTTACCAATTGCGTATTCTAAAATTAAAGCCCAACCAATGATCCATGCAATCAGCTCACCGAAGCTAACATAAGCATACGTATAGGCACTACCAGCAATAGGCACCCTGCTGGCAAATTCGGCATAGCACAAAGCACAAAAGCCACAAGTAATTGCCGTAATAACAAAAAGAAAAGCAATACCTGGCCCACCATTACTTGCCGCTGTACCTATGGTACTAAAAATACCAGCACCAATAACGGCAGCAATACCCATAAATGTTAAGTCGCGAACCTTCAGCACTTTATGCATACCACCGCCATGACCATCGGTATGGCCGGCTTCAAATTCGGCTTGAATATGTTCGAGTGATTTTTTTCTGAATAACGACATATAGTTCAGTTAGTAAGTACGCTAATAAAAGAAGAAGTGTAACAGCATTAAACATCGCGTTGAATAAGATACGCTGCTAATTCTAGCAATGGCTGCTTACGGTTTTTAACCACAGCAACGGCTTCTAAATGATCCAACGCTTTATTCAAATAGGTTTGCTTTAAGTCTAATGCCCACGATTGAACGCCGCACGCGGTAAATACATCGAGCATACGCTGCACTTTGTCTGCAGGGTTTTCAGTCATTAATTGTGTCATCAAAGCCTTTTGTTCAGCAGTTGCTACCTCGAGTGCGTGTAGCATTAAAAAGGTTTTTTTGTTCTGCTTAATATCACCGCCCACCTCTTTACCAAACTTAGCAGGGTCGCCGAAGGCATCTAAATAATCGTCTTGTATTTGAAACGCAATACCCAGGTTTCTGCCAAACTCATAGAGGTGTTGCACATTACCCTCACTAGCACCACCCAAAATAGCCCCCATCGCAAGGCTTGCAGCCAACAATACCGACGTTTTCAGTTCTATCATGTGTAAGTATTCGGGCAAGGTTACCGTTGTTCGGCTTTCAAAATCCATGTCCATTTGCTGCCCTTCGCATACTTCTTTAGCTGTTTTATTGAACAACTGCAAAATTGCTGGCAGGTGTGCTACTTCAATTTTGGTAAGGTACTCGTATGCAACAATTAACATTACATCGCCACTTAAAATGGCAGTATTAGCGCCGTATTTATGATGCACGGTGGGTAAGCCTCTGCGTAACGAGGCATTATCCATAATATCATCATGTATCAAAGTGAAATTATGGAACAATTCAATGGCTGTTCCTACCTTCCAGGCATCGGCACTAATATCATCGAAAAGCTCGTTACCCATTAAACACATCACCGGACGAATACGCTTACCGCCAAGTGCGAGAAAATAATTACCTGGCTCGTACAAGGTTACAGGCGTATTGGGGAAATGTGGTTGCTGAAAATAGTCGTTAAATGCTTTTGCTAAAGCCGTAAAAGATTGCATGCACATGTTTTTGGCGTGGGCAAAATAAGAAAGTTCGGGCAATGCTTCGTTGTAAAAGCGGCAAACGGTACACTCAAGTTACTTATATTAGCCAAAAGCAAAAAAGAGCATCTATGATAGCAAGCATCAGAGCCCAATATAATGAAGCATTTACCGAAGAAAAATATCAGGCTTACATCGCAGCACTGAAAGGCTTATACCCCAATAGTCTCGATTTTCGTGTAGCTGAAACACCCATTTTTGTAGATAAGGCCTTTACAGGCAAAATATTAGCCGCGTGTGAAAGCATTGTAGATGTAATTGTACAGCCCGATTTTATTGCTCGTACCAACAGAGCTATACCTGCTGGTGTGCATGTACCCAACGAAACAGCGTACAGCGATTTTATTGCTTTCGACTTTGGTATTTGCGAAAATGAGCATGGCGAGTTAGAACCGCAACTCATTGAAATGCAAGGCTTCCCTACCTTATTTTGCTATCAGATAGATCATGATATTGTTACCCGTGAGCATTTTCATTTACCGCAAGGTTATAGTACTTATTTGAATGGTTACCATGCAGCATCGTACAAAGCACTCTTACAGAAAATTATTTTAAATGGGCACGACCCAGCGTCGGTGGTATTGCTCGAAATTTTTCCGCATCAGCAAAAAACGAGGGTCGATTTTTATAGTACACAACACCATATTGGTATACAGCCTGTATGCCTCACTGAATTGATACAAGAAGGCCGCAACCTTTACTACATGCGCAACGGCGTGAAAACCAAAATTGAACGCATTTATAACCGTATTATTTTCGACGATCTTCAACAACAATCACCTGAAGTACAAGCCAAAGGCAAGTTGCTTTTAGAAGATTTGGCGGTAGAATGGTGCCCACACCCGAATTGGTTTTATCGCATCAGTAAGTTCACTTTACCATTAATAAAACATCCTTACATACCTGCCACGCAATACCTCAGCGATATTACAACCATACCCAGCGATCTCGAAAATTATGTACTCAAGCCACTCTTCTCATTTGCAGGTCAGGGTGTGGTAATAGACGTTACCCCTGCCGATATCGCCGCCGTGAAAGACCCTGAAAACTGGATACTACAACACAAAGTAAAATATGCCGAAGTAGTACCAACGCCAGATATACCTGCCAAAGCCGAAATTCGTATTTTTTATTTTTGGGAGCCGGGTGCACCAAGGCCAGTTGCCACCAACAACTTGGCACGCCTGAGCAAAGGCAAAATGATTGGCGTTCGCTACAATCAAGATAAAACTTGGGTAGGTGGCAGCCTTGCTTATTTTGAACAATAAGCATCCATTTTCACCTTACGGTAAATGATTTTATGCAACCAAACCTTACGGTAAATGTTGCTATAACCATATGGCAACAGCACTCGTAATACTTAGCATCGCAAAGTACCCTCGCTTTATGGGTTGGGCAGGCTTTTTGAGCATGGCCATTTTTCGTATTCCGTTTTGGCTACACCGGCAGCTATCATTTTGGAAACTAATGGGCTGCGGCAAAAATGGCACGTTCGATAAACAACCCGATTTTAATCAATGGGCATTAATGCTTGCCGTAACCGATTACCAGCAATGGCAGCGTACACGCACTGCAAGGTTCATGGCAGCTTACTGGCGCTTGTTTGGAGCCGAAGTAACCACCTATCAATTGCAACCTATTGAAGGGCACGGCCTTTGGGATGGCAAGCAAGTATTTGGGCAACTTCCTAAAACATCGGATTATGAAGGGCCTATTGCTGTGCTTACAAGAGCTACCATACGCCTATCGCAACTAGGCAGGTTCTGGGAACATGTACCTAAAGTGGCCCAACACATGCAGCATGCCGAAGGCTTTATCACCAGCGTTGGTATTGGCGAAGTACCTTGGATAAAACAAGCTACGTTTAGTGTTTGGACAAGTAAAGCAGCCATGAAAAACTTTGCTTACAAAATGGCCGACCATGCCGATGTAGTGCGAAAAACCCATCAAGAAAAATGGTATAGTGAGGATATGTTTGTTCGTTTTAAAATCATAAATGTTACCGGCAGCAATTTGCAAGCTTTCAATGCAATGACTATATTGCAATCATGATTGCTTTCCGCAACACGCATTTATTACTCGCCATTTACCTGAACTTAATTGCTTCGGGTGAAGGCAGCCTACCCGATTACTGAGGTGACCGTTTGCTTTATGCATAGCACTTAAGCTATGGCTTCTACGCTTTTATTGTAGTATCACTCATTACATATTTACGTAAGTAAATACACCTTGTTATTGACTTTAAAACACCTGTTATGGATAAACATTTTTTTGTTGATTCTGAAATTGGAACGCTTCGCAAACTATTAATACACAGCCCCGACGGTGGCATTGGAAAAATTATACCAAGCACTTTTGCCGACAACCTCTACGACGATATTGTGCATTTAAAGAAAATGCAGCAAGAGTACAGTCATTACGTTCTTTTATTACTACACTTTTTAGATCCGGAAAAAGCTACTTACGTAAATGATTGTCTGCAAAATGGCGACCCTGTAAAAGCAAAAAACTGTTTTATACCCGGCAAAGCAGAATACTTTAATAGCGATAAAGTACTAGAGGTACAAACATTACTACAACGCATTTTGCAAGATGAAAAAGTAAAAATCCGTTTGATTGCTGCCATCTGTAGTTATGAGGAAAGTAGTTTTAAAACGCAGCAAATTTTAGAAAGCATCAGCGATACCGCATTACTTGCCAAAATATGCATTACTGGTATATTGCCCGCGAGTGTGAATGGTACCAACGAAGATCAATACATCTTTCCGCCGATACCCAACTTCATTTTCACGAGAGATATTGGCATTATGATTAAAGATCATATGCTATTGAGTAGAATGGCAACATCGGCTCGTAAGCGTGAAAGTTTGATCACACGGTTTTTAGCCTTGTACTTTTTATTTGCCGAAGACACTACCAAAGTATTAGAAGTAATTGAAGAGAGTGACTTTTTTCTGTACGAAGAGTTAGAACGTAAGCACCGCGTTATTAGTATAGAAGGTGGCGATGTAATGATGATACATCCTACCCATTTATTGGTAGGTTGCAGTGAACGTACCAGCAGCAATGCGGTTAACGAAATTGTACACACTATTTACAGTCATCCTGCATTGGGCATCGAAAAAATATCAGTGGTTAAAATACCCAAGAAGAGAGCTCAAATGCATATTGACACCATATTTACGCAAGTAAAACGAAATGTGTGGGTACTCTACGGCCGGTATAGCGAACGATTGATTGCAGCCGAAAATCAGGTGCGTCAAAGCTACTTACAACGCTTAACCCATGGCGATGAAGGCACTGCACTTGAAATGCCAGAAATTATTCAATACTATAAAAAAATAGAAGAACCCTATCAACCGAAGAAAGATTATAGCGTAGGACAAAACCCTGCCGGTATTGAAGAATTACTATATCAGGTGAGTGTTGAAGATTTCGGCTGTATGCCTGCTGATGTTAAAATCATTTATAGCGGTAATAATATTTTCCCTTACGATGATAGAGAGCAATGGACAGACAGTTGTAATGTAGTTGCCTTAAAAGAAGGCGTTGTTATTGGTTATGATAGAAACGACTTTACAGCTACAGCGTTTAAGGATGCAGGCTTCGATGTAATTACCACAGAACAAGCTTTTGCATTATTTGCGAACGGACTTGAACCGCACAGCTTAGAAAACACTTTGATTTTATTACCAAGTGCAGAACTAAGTCGTGCAAGAGGCGGTAGCCATTGCATGAGTTGTCCGCTGTTAAGAGATGCCTTTTAATTGTACCACTAAAGTAACAATATGATTACACAAGATATTTTAATGATACGTCCGGTTGCATTCACTTACAATGCTCAAACCGCCGTTAACAATAGCTTTCAACAGCAAGGCGCTGCAGAAGCTGCACAAGAAAAAGCACTGGCAGAGTTCGATGCTTTTGTGAGCTTGTTACGCAGCAAAGGTGTTCGTGTACATGTAGTGAACGACACCTTAGAACCACATACGCCCGATGCTATTTTCCCAAACAACTGGATTTCTTTTCATAGCGATGGAACCGTGTTCCTCTACCCTATGTATGCTGAAAATAGAAGAGCTGAACGTAAGCCTACAGTACTTGAATATATTAAGAAAACATTTACCGTAAGGCAACAACAAGATTTAACGCACTACGAACAGCAAGCTTTGTTTTTAGAAGGAACAGGCAGTATGGTGCTCGATAGAGATGCTAAAATTGCCTATGCTTGTTTGAGCCCTAGAACCAACGCTACGGTGCTACAACAATTTTGCGATGCAGCGGGCTACACGCCTTGCATATTCACCGCTGTTGATGCACAAGGTGCCCCCATTTATCATACGAATGTGGTAATGTGTGTTGCCGAAAAGCAAGTGATTATTTGCATCGATAGTATTCCCGATACTGCTGAAAGAACACAAGTTATCGCAACAATTCAAAAAAGTGGTAAAGCGCTGGTAACTATTAGTTTTGAACAGCTTGCTCAATTTGCGGGTAACATGCTACAAATAAAAGGCGATGGTGCACTACCATTATTGGTGATGAGTAGTACGGCGTATGAGAGCTTGCATGCATCGCAAATTGCTGCATTAAGTACTTACAGCGAGTTGGTACATAGTCCCTTGCACACTATTGAAACCAACGGTGGCGGCAGTGCCCGTTGTATGATGGCAGAAGTATTTTTAACCCCACAATAATGGATGTTTAGTTGTTGGGGCCTTGAGTTAGATGCTATCCATCAACTTTTGTTCCTGCTGCTTTGGGGTTCCGTACTTCGCTTCGCTACGTACCGGCTGCTTACGCAACCGCCCACGCATCAGGCAGCCCGTCGGCATTAGTATAACTATAAATTTATTAGGGGGAGCAATACTGCTCCCCTAATAAATTTATGAATCATCTATACATACGTTCAATGCTACAATCTGCGAACCGTACCGCTACCATGACTGCTCACATTCAATTGCGGATTACCTAGATAACGCACATTACCACTACCGTGCATATTAACCTCTAAGCTTTGTATAGCATGCACCTCTACATTGCCACTTCCATTGATATCCACCTTGGCATTTTGAATGGGTGTTGTTCTCGCTTTAATAGTTCCACTTCCATTGATATGAAAAGCAGCTTGTTGATACGCACTGTTGGCTACATAGATGGTGCCACTTCCGTTAATGCGTGTAGTAAGTTGTTGTTGTGTTAGAAAGCCACTCGCATCTATTTCAGAACTTCCATGAATATTCAAAAACTGTAGTACTGGAATTTCAATGTATGCAACCACATTACTATTACGAACTGTATTGTATTGATGATTATAAGCTAGTACCAAATGACCGTTTTCAACGGTGGCAGTAGTTATGTTGAGAATATTCTCATACCCTTCGAGTACTACTTGCTGCGTTGTACCGTACCGAATTACGGCTTTGATATCGCCATGTGTTACAACACCATTAAATGAGCTAACGCTACGTGTAATACGGCCAACTGGTCCGCTACCAACAATCAACGATTTGTTGCAACTACAGAGTGCAACGAAAGCAAGTAAAAAATAACTTAGGGTTAAGAGTTTCATATCTTTATTTTATGGTACAAAGTTGCCCTTGTACTATACAAGTAACAACCACATGAATATGTGAAAACACATGGCCGTATGTTTGCAACATGCACCCGTACATTGCAGCACAAATTCAGTGGCTCGACTGGGAAGAAGCAGCTCAAGCCAATAAATACAACTTATCGGAACAGCATACGCTTAAGCAATTGAAATCAGAAGGCGTAGCCATACACCCCATTCAAATAAAGCGGAAATATTTTGGCTATGCCGATTATCCTGAAATAGAATTTCGTATTCCATTTCCGGTGGAACAACATCAGTTTTATAATGGTGCTGCCATTGAATGCTTTATTGCTGGCGAAGCACCTATTAAGGGCATGCTGTTACAACTCGATGGAAAGCAAGGTGAACTTCGGTTGTTTGCACCCGACTTTCCTGATTGGTTAGAAGATGAAGGCGTTGGCATTAAGCTAACACCAGATACCAGAACAACCACCTTGCTCAAAAAGCAACTTCAACGTATCGAACAAATACCAGCAGTATATACACTCATCGATAACATTTACCGTAAGGCTATTATTACAACACCTACGAATACTACATTACCGAAAGACTTACAATGGCATCATCAACAGTTAAATGAAAGTCAGCAAGCAGCTATCAAAGCAATTGTAACAAATGAATATGTTACCATATTACATGGCCCGCCTGGCACCGGAAAAACAACCACACTGATAGAAGCTATATTACAGCTTATAGCTAAAGGTGAACGTATTATTGTAAGTGCACCGAGTAATGCAGCTGTTGACCATATTAGTATTGGCTTGTTGGAACACGGTGTTAAAGTACTACGTGTTGGTAACACAGGTAAAGTGCATGAAAAAGTATATCCGTATACACCTGAAGGAAAATTACAACAAGGACAGCAGCAAAAAGAATTGAAGCAACTGCACATACAAGCTTCGCAATTCAGAAAAATGGCGTTACAGTACAAACGCAATTTTGGAAAAGCCGAAAGAGAGCAACGCAACTTGCTTTTAAAAGAAGTACAGCAAATTCGCTTACAAATAAAACAGCTACAACGCTATAACGAAGAAAAATTGTATCAAGAAGCAACTGTTATCACAGGAACACCTGTAGGCTTACTTGATGCCAATATACCGCAACTACCCTACGCTACACTGATTATTGATGAAGCAGGACAATGCCTTGCACCGATGGCCTTTAGTTTGTTACCACTAGCTCGTAAGTGGGTTTTCGCAGGTGATCATTTGCAATTACCACCCACGGTTATTAGTGAGCAAGCTGCGAAAGCTGGCCTTGCTACTTCGGTCTTAGAATTACTCATACCTTGTAGCAACGAGGTGTACTTACTCAATGTTCAATATCGGATGCGACAACGCATTGCAGGTTTTAGTAGTGCGTATTTCTATAACAATGCACTACAAGCGGCGGCACATTTACAAGCGTCATCCAAAGATGATTGTACGTTTATTGATACTGCTGGTACTGGCTTTGAAGAAACAGCAGGTACGGATGGTGTAAGCTTAATGAACTTAGGAGAGCTACAAGTTGCGAATGCCATTATTGCCACATTAGCAGATACACCTGCTAACATTGCTTTTATTAGTCCGTACAGTGCTCAGGTTGCTGCTGCGAAAACACATTTACCGCAAGGTATTCGTATCAGTACCATAGATAGTTTTCAGGGACAAGAACAGCGTATTGTGATTATATCGTTAGTACGTAGTAATGCTGATGGTATCATTGGATTTTTAAAAGATTATCGCAGAATGAATGTTGCTATTACAAGAGCCCAACAACAAGTATTTATTATTGGGGATAGTGCAACCATAGGTAACGATACTTTTTTTGAAGCACTACTACACTATTGCGAATTGCATGGCACTTACAAAACCGCTTGGGAGTTTGATATTTTTTAAATATACCTTACGGTAAATGCATAACGGCGATACAATAGTATCGCCGTTATGCACCCTCATTTACTGTAAAGTAAATAACAATATTTTATTTATACATACCATCTAATGCATGTATGGCAGCAGTTTCTTTTGCAATATCGTAACCCGCATCTAAGTGCCTGATAACCCCCATTCCCGGATCGTTACGTAATACCCTACTCAATCTGGCTGCAGCTTCGGGCGTACCATCGGCTACAATTACCATTCCGCTATGAATACTGTATCCCATACCAACACCACCACCATGATGCAAGCTTACCCAACTAGCACCACCAGCGGTATTCACTAAAGCATTTAAAATAGGCCAGTCGGCAACAGCATCGCTTCCATCGAGCATAGCTTCTGTTTCGCGGTTCGGACTAGCTACACTACCTGTATCTAAATGATCTCTACCAATTACAATGGGTGCTTTCACCTTACCCGTGCGAACCAACTCGTTAAATGCTAAACCCGCCTTTTCACGTTCGCCCTGCCCCAACCAACAAATACGTGCGGGCAATCCTTGAAAGGCAATACGTTCTTTTGCCATGGCCATCCAACGTTGAAGACTTTTGTTCTCAGGGAATAAGTTACAAATCACTTCATCGGTTACGGCAATATCATTCGGGTCGCCGCTGAGTGCTGCCCATCTAAACGGCCCTTTGCCTTCACAAAACAACGGACGAATGTATGCGGGTACAAACCCTGGAAACAAAGCACTTGTTTTTTTATCGGGAGAGCGTTGTAACAAAGGTGTATACTGCTGCACCAAACTATGATTAGGCTGTTGTACTTCAAACTCAATGGCTCTGGCACGTAAGTTATTGCCATAATCGAACGTAATAGCACCTGCATCTTGTAACTGAAGCATAAGTTGCACATGCGTATACATACTCTCGTAACTCAACTGCATGTAAGCATCGGCATTGGTATCACGTAAGGTATTGGCAGCTTCGTTACTAAGTGTATGTGGTATATAACCAATAAGCGGGTCGTGTGCACTTGTTTGATCGGTAAGTACATCTACTTGTACGCCTCTTTCAATCAATCGTTCGAGCAAGTGAATAGCATTACAAAGTACACCTATACTCAACGGCTTGCCTTCGGCTTTTACCGTAAGGGCTCTATCAATAGCAGTATCAATATCCGTGAATTTTTCATCGAGGTATTTAGTTTCAATACGTTTATCGATACGCCACTCTTCTACCTCGGCACAAAGTGCCACCCCATCGCACATGGTAATGGCTAATGGTTGTGCACCACCCATGCCACCAAGGCCTGCAGTTACACTCAAAGTGCCTCTGAGAGTACCGTTAAAATGCTTATCGGCAACAGCAGCAAATGTTTCGTACGTGCCTTGTACAATACCTTGGCTACCAATGTATATCCAACTACCGGCAGTCATTTGTCCGTACATCATTAAACCTTTTTGTTCTAACTCGCTAAAATGCTGCCAAGTAGCCCATTGAGGTACTAACTGCGAGTTGCTTAACAATACACGTGGGCAATCTGGATTTGTTTTTAGAATGGCAACAGGCTTACCACTTTGAATCAACAAGGTTTCATCGTTTTCTAACGATTGTAACGCTTTAATAATTTTATGCAAGCTTTCATGATTTCTTGCAGCCTTGCCTCTTCCACCGTACACAATAAGATCTTCCGGACGTTCGGCTACGGCAGGGTCTAAATTATTGAGCAGCATTCGCAGCGCTGCTTCTTGTATCCATCCTTTACAGGAAATAGTAGTTCCTGTGGGTGTGGCAGGAATGCCACTGGCAAGCAATGTGTTCGTCATCGTACAGTTTTGTGTGGTTGGTAATACAAGCGAAGCGTATCAACACATGCAACTGCCTAACGCTTCGGTAGGTAGTTGGGTATTTTCATATTTTACCTTACGGTAAATGGGTTATAAGGCATCCACATCAAAGCAGCGAATAAAATCTACCGCCTTGTGCATATCGGTATACAGCACCCTATCGGCTCTGTTGAAGCTAATCGTTTGCCGTAAGGCATGTACCACTTTTTCTATTACAGCACTACTTTGCAATGGTCTGCGATATTCTAAAGCTTGTGCAGCCGTTAATAATTCGATCGCTAAAACACGTTCTACATTTTCAATCACACGTAGGCATTTGGTAGCTGCATTGGCACCCATGCTTACATGATCTTCTTGATTATTACTGCTGCTAATACTATCTACGCTGGCGGGAGTACAGAGTTGTTTGTTTTCACTCACAATACTTGCGGCTGTGTACTGTGGTATCATAAAGCCACTATGCAGGCCAGCATCTTGCACTAAAAACATCGGAAGGTTACGAGCACCACTAATTAACTGGTAGGTTCTGCGTTCGCTGATGTTGGCAAGCTCACTCATAGCAATCGCCAAAAAATCGAGATGTAAAGCCAAAGGCTGACCATGAAAGTTGCCTCCACTAACAATTAAATCTTCTTCTGGAAATATGTTCGGATTATCGGTAACACTATTGATTTCGGTCATAAACACTTTTAGTACCGACTCAAAAACATCTTCTGTAGCGCCATGTACCTGCGGTATACAGCGAAAGCTATACGGATCTTGCACTTGCGATTTGGCTTGTTGCGCAATAGCGCTGCCTTGCAAATACGTACGTAAAATAGCTGCTACCTTGCCTTGCCCTACATGCGGACGAATACCATGTATCGCCGGATGCAAAGGATCACTAACACAATCGAACGCATCGAAACTGATAGCAGCAATCAGGTGCGACATCTGTAATAAGTGTGCCGCCTTCACCAAGCAGTAGATGCCATAAGCACTCATAAACTGGGTGCCATTGATCAAAGCCAATCCTTCTTTACTCTTTAATTGTAGTGGTTGCCAACCTAATGCTGCTAAGGCTACTGATGATGGCATTTTACTACCATTATAATACACTTCCCCAGCACCAATAAGCGGCAACGCCAAATGACTTAGCGGACTTAAATCGCCACTTGCACCTAAAGAACCTTGCGTGTATACCACGGGTAGCACGTTGTTATTGTGCATATCCATGAGGCGATTCACGGTATCTATCTGAACACCACTATGGCCGTAGCTAAGACTTTTTATTTTGAGTGCCAGCATTAGCTTCACGATGTCGGCAGGCACTTCTGCTCCCATACCACAGGCGTGGCTCATGAGTAAGTTATGCTGTAATGCGGCAATTTGACTACCGTGAATAGGCACATTTTGTAAATAACCGAAACCCGTATTAACGCCGTAATACAGTGCGGTATCATCTTTCATTTTTTCATCGAGGTAGGCTCGACAAGCTAAAATACGCTCGTGTGCATCGAAGGTGATGCTTACCCATTGTTGGTATTTCAGCAAGTTTTGTAGCTGAAAAAAATGGGTATACTTACGATCTAGTGGTAAGTAGTTGTAACTCATGGCAATACAATCAATCGTTCAGTGGTAATGGCTATCATCAACATTTACCGTAAGGTATCATTACAAAACACCTGCTGCTTTTTGTTTTAGCTGTGTTTCAACACGCTCAAGTACACTTTGCTGGCGAATGCTATTTTCAATGTCGCACAGTGCGTCAAGTATTTTCTGGCTGTGCTCGCCTTCGGCCATAAGCTGTTCCATGGCCTCTTGCAAGGCTTCCCACACTGGCTCTACCCTTAACAACAAGGCTGCACCTTCGGCGGTAAATGTTACTAGTTTTTTGCGTGCATCATCTTCATCTACAGCACTCTCAATGAGGCCACGCTCTTGCAAGTTGCTTACCATTTGGCTGGCTGCACTGTGAGAAATACCGAGCTTTTCGGCGATTTCACGAATGGCTACCTGCCGTTTCTGCGATAAAATAAAAAATACAGGAAACCAAGCCGCTTCAAAGGGAATGCCGAGGTTTTGATATACTTTATTTACATCGAGCAAAAAGCTGTCACTGATTCGCTTTAAACGCGAACCAAAAAATAATAAGCCAACAGATTGGAGAAAATGTACCATTGTTTAAGTGCTTATACATTCAAATTAACCGAATAAATACATACCAATCCAAAAAATAGTTAGCAATGCAACCAAAAACTTATCCCCAAAGCAACGATTTATAGTACATGGCGGTCTTTACAGCGTCGTTAAAGAGAACAGCTATTATCTTTGTTGTTTTGCAAATTAACTCTTAGTGCATGTTAAAGGTTGGCATATTCGGCGTAGGACATTTAGGCAAGTTTCACGTAAGTAATTGGTTACAAATACCCGATGTAACAGTTGTAGGTTTCTACGACCCCAGCGATGCCAATGCAGCTGCTGTTACAGCAACATATGGCTTACAACGTTTTACCGATGCCGCCACCCTAATGCAAGCCATTGATGCTGCCGATATTGTGGCACCCACCAACCATCATTTCACGCTATGCGAATTAGCCATTCGTATGGGCAAGCATGTGTTCGTTGAAAAACCACTTGCGAATACCATGCAAGAAGCTAAGTTGTTGGTAGAAATGGCACGAGAGGCGAACGTTAAGGTACAAGTAGGGCATGTGGAACGATTTAACCCAGCCTACCTTGCGGTAAAAGAAGTATCACTCAAGCCCATGTTCATTGAAGTGCATCGCCTGGCACAGTTCAACCCACGCGGTACCGAGGTGAGTGTGATTCTTGATTTGATGATTCATGATATCGACATCATTTTAAGTATGGTGAAAAGCGATGTGAAACAAATTTCGGCTAGTGGTGTGGCGGTAATGACAGATACACCTGATATCGCCAACGTACGTCTAGAGTTTCACAATGGCTGTGTAGCCAACCTTACCAGTAGCAGAATTAGCATGAAAAAAATGCGAAAAATGCGTTTATTTCAAAAGGATGCTTATATTGGTATTGATTTTTTAGAGAAGAAAACCGAAGTGATAAAGCTGAAAGAACCCAACGACACCAATGTGTTTTCTTTCGATTTAGAAACCCCCAACGGAACAAAAACAATTGCAATTGCGAATCCGGAAGTGCAGCAAGTAAATGCTATTTTACTTGAACTAACTGCATTTAAGGACGCCATATTGAATAATAAAAACACTGTAGTGAGTGAAATCGACGGCTACCTTGCCATGGAAGTGGCACACCAAATACTTGAAAAAATCAGCAACACCGGTATCTTGGTTGCGTAGATTTTTGCTGCCATCGCTGCTACCACTACACATGTTTTGGTATGTACTAGCCGATGTTATAGCAACAAGTATCGCTTGGATTTGGATTATGACGGCGGTATACAACCTTACGCCGAACGCTACTTATTACTATCCGCCAGAATATTGGCTTCGCTCTTGTGCTGCCCTTCCTTTTTTCTGGAGTGCTATTTATTTATTATCGGGTACTTACAAACTAGATATTTATCAAAAATCAAGATTAGCAGAACTCACCGTTACTTTCATTCAAACCTTGTTAGGTGTTGCCATACTTGTTCCTTTATTTCATGTATTAGATGCGTGGCCGCTACCACTGAACCAGTTTGTCAATAGTTTTCTTGTATACAGTTTACTACACTTTATACTCACTTTTGCTTTTCGATGGTTATTGTTAATGATGGCTAAATACCATTTGAGCAATCAACTGATTTCGTTTAACACCCTTTTTGTTGGTAACAATAAAAGAGCGGTGCATGTATACCGAGAAATCAAACAAAACAATGCTTATTTAGGCAGAAACGTAGTTGGTTTTATTGGCATTGATGCTAATTATAAAAACGGACTAAGTAAATTTTTGCCACAACTCGGACAATTACAAAACTTAGAACACATTATTGATCACAATGGTATTGATCAAGTAATTGTTGCTATGGACAAGCAAGACAATGCTTTTCTTGAACAACTTATTGCCCGCCTCAGCGAAAAAGATGTTGATGTTAAACTTATACCAACCACTTTAGATATCGTCACTGGTAGCGTAAGAACAGCTAACGTATTAGGAGCAACCCTTATTAACGTACATACCAGTGTATTACCTGCCTGGCAAGAAAATGTAAAACGACTGCTCGATATTGTACTCAGCCTGATTGGCATTGTAACGTTATGGCCGCTGTTATTGTTTGTAGCCATCCGTACACGTTTTAGCAGTAGTGGAGCTATCATTTATTCGCAAGAACGTATTGGCCACAAAGGACGCCCGTTTAGAATTTACAAGTTCAGAAGCATGTACTCTAATGCCGAAGTACAAGGTCCTGCGTTAAGTAGCGATAGCGACCCACGTATTACACCTTGGGGAAAAATTATGCGTAAGTGGCGCCTCGATGAGCTGCCACAGCTGTGGAATATTCTTATCGGCGATATGGCATTGGTTGGCCCCAGGCCCGAACGCAGATACTATATCGATCAAATCAATCAACATACACCTTACTATCGCTACTTATTAAAAGTTAAACCTGGCCTTACCAGTTGGGGAATGGTGCAGTTTGGTTATGCGAGTAGTGTTGACGATATGATTGAACGCATGCAGTACGATTTAATGTATGTTGAAAACGCAAGTTTATTTCTCGACTTCAAAATCATGTTGCACACCTTGCGTATCATTTTAAGTGGTAAGGGTAAGTAGTTCATCAGCTAGCAACGTCGTTCATCATTTACCGTAAGGTTATCCCAAACTTTTGCTGGACATTTGTGAAAAATAAAATGTATGTCTTTGCAAGTTATTGCATTTGATGCCGACGATACTTTGTGGGTGAACGAACCTTATTTCAGAGAAACAGAAGATAAGTTTTGTGCTTTGTTAGAAGCTTACCTACCGCATCATAGCGTGGCGAAAGCATTATTCGCTACAGAAATTGCCAACCTGCAACTTTATGGTTATGGTGTTAAGGGCTTTATGCTAAGCATGATTGAAACCGCTTTGCGTATTTCAAACCATACGATTCCGTTATCGGTGATAGAACAATGTTTGGCACTAGGGAAAGAATTGCTAGGCAAGCCTATTGAATTGTTAGATGGTGTAGAAGATGTTTTAAAAGCCCTTACGGGTAAATACAAATTGGTAGTTGCCACCAAAGGCGATTTATTAGATCAAGAACGCAAGCTCAAAAAATCGGGCTTAGAACACTATTTTCATCACATAGAAATTATGAGTGAAAAGGCCGAAAGCGATTATCAAAAACTACTCCAACATTTAGATATTGCACCAGCCTCTTTTATGATGATTGGCAATTCGCTGAAGTCTGATGTTTTGCCAGTACTTCAACTTGGCGGCCATGCCGTACACATACCCTATCATACCACTTGGGCACACGAAACCATTAATCATACAGTACAACACGAAAACTTTGTTGAGTTAACCACCATTCGTGATTTGTTACAACACCTCCCTGCATGAAACAATATTTGAATGTAGCAACTTGGAATAGAAGCGATCATTTTCATTTTTTTCGTCAATTCGAAGAGCCATTTTTTGGTGTAACAGTTATCATAGATTGTACAAAAGCTTTTGCCACAGCTAAAGAAAAAAGGATTTCTTTTTTTCTTTACTACCTCTATCAATCGTTGGCAGCAGCCAATGCCATCACACCATTTCGCTACCGCATAGAAAACAAAACCGATGTAGCTTGTTACGATGTTGTACATGCTTCGCCAACCATCAACCGTGCCGATGGCACTTTCGGTTTTTCATATCTTGACTATGATGCCAATAGCGAAGCCTTTTACCGTAAGGCAACGCAGGTAATTGAACAAGTGCGACAAAGTACCGGACTCATACCCGCCATTAACGGTGAAAATGTAATTCACTATTCTTCGATTCCGTGGATTGATTTTACGAGTCTTTCGCATGCCAGGAGCTTTAGCTTCGCAGATAGCTGTCCGAAAATTTCGTTCGGAAAAATGACGGTTAATGAAGATAAGCGAACCATGCCCGTATCGGTACATGTGCATCATGCCTTAATGGATGGGTATCATGTAGCACAGTTTATAGATTTGTTTCAAGCCAATATGCAACAATGACCCATCAGCAAGGCATCAAACGAGTAGCTGTTTTATGCATTTTACAGCACCAGCAACAGTACCTACTTTTAGAACGGTTAAAAGCACCCAACGCAGGCATGTACACGCCTGTGGGCGGCAAGATAGACCCGTTTGAAACGCCCGAACAAGCCGCTATACGTGAGGTGTTTGAAGAAACTGGCCTTACGGTAAATGAAGTACACTTTTGTGGCATACTCACAGAAACATCGCCTACCAATTATAATTGGATTAGTTACGTGTACAAAGCATCTGTTGCATGGCAGCAACCACCCGCTTGTAATGAGGGCACTTTGCATTGGGTGCACGAAACAGCACTTAACACCATACCTACTCCAACCACCGATGCACACATTTACCATTATGTGCAACAGCAGCAGAAATTTATACTAGATGCCGTGTACGATGCAGATTTAAACCTCCTTGCATTGCAAGAGCTTATTCATCACTCCAACTTACTTTAAATTGTTGTACAAGCCTTATCTTGTGCACATATGAAAGGTATTTTACAACCTATTATACTGGTAGTACTTGTGGCTATATGGTTACCCTTGCAAGCACAACAAAACAAACGTTGGCAGCAACAGGTAAACTATACACTTGATGTTACTTTAGATGACACGTTGCATCAGTTAACAGGACTAGCCCAATACGACTACCACAATAATAGTAACGATACGCTACGGTACATTTGGTTTCATATTTGGCCCAATGCTTATAAAAACGATAAAACGGCATTGGTGAACCAAACTATTGAAAATGGTAATACCGCTTTGTATTTCGCTAAAGAAAATGAACGCGGTTCTATTACTGGTCTATCGTTCAGCGTTAACAACCAACCCACAGGGTACGAACCACATCCAACACATATCGATATTATTAAACTAATCTTACCGCAACCCATACTACCGCATAGTAGTGCTATTATTACAACACCTTTCAAAGTACAACTACCCAACTATTTTTCTCGCGGCGGACATATTGGTCAGCACTATCAAATCACACAGTGGTACCCCAAACCTGCCGTGTACGATGCTAACGGCTGGCACCCGATGCCCTATTTAGATCAAGGTGAATTTTACAGTGAATTTGGCAACTTTAAAGTAGCTATTACCTTACCCAATAATTATACGGTTGCTGCCAGCGGCAACCTACGTAACGCCACATTACTCGACCAACTAAAAACCATCGGAAAGCAGCCAGCAGCAAAGCAACCAGCGATGGATACACATCGGGCATTATTGAAAAAGCAAAAAATCAAATCGGCTGTCAACCCTTACCAATTAGTGCCTAAAAGCAGCCAGCAACAACAAACTTGGGAGTACGAGTTATCCAATGCACACGACTTTGCATGGTTCGCCAGCAAATCGTTTATCGTGAATTACGATACCTTGCAACTTGCCAACAAAACCATCGATGTATTTACCTACTACCATCCTTGGGAGTTGAGCCAGTGGCAGTTGAGCACTAAGTATGCCAAACAAGCAACCCGTTTTTACAGCGAACACATAGGTCACTATCCTTACCTTACGGTAAATGTTGTTTCTGGGCCGCAAAATGGTAGCAGCGGCGGTATGGAGTATCCTACGATTACCTTAATCACCATTGGTGAAGGCGGACAAGCCTTAGACCAAGTAATAGCACATGAAATCGGACATAACTGGTGGTATGGCATGTTAGCCAATAACGAACGTAACTACGCGTGGCTCGATGAAAGTGTTAACAGCTATTACGAAAAGCGTTACATGGATCGCTACTATCCTACAACTACTACCACCAAGTTTGATGCTAAATTTGCAAGCACCCATATTGAAAATGCCTTATTACAAGGCATGATGCGTACACAACGCGATGTTCCAATAGCAACACCAGCAGCACAACAATCGAGCCTGCAATACGGCCTCATTACTTATAACAAGGGAGCTCAATGGTTAACAAGTGTTGCCAATACAATGGGCACCCATAAGTTCGATAGTGCCATACAAAATTTGTTTAAAAGCAACTGCTTTCAACACTTACAACCGCAAGATTTTTTCAACGCATTACAATCTTATTTCCCCAATACAAGCGATACTACTTGGCGCAACGGCATTTACGTAAGTGGCAATGCTAGTTCGTATCAAAAGCTGCGAGCAACCTTATTCGCTAACTTCAATCAAGCGGCTACAACGCAGTACATAAATATTACACCTGTTGCTGGTTATAACTTTTACGATGGTGTACTGGCAGGTATGGCTATACACAACTATCAACTTACCATGCCGCGTTTTCAGTTTCATGTGATGCCTATGCTCGGCACTAAGTCGGCAGCATTGAGCGGCAGTGGCAGAGTAAGCTATCATTGGTATCGTAAGCGTTATTGGTTAGAAACAAGCTTAAGTGCTTTTCGATTCACTACCGATAACTTCAAACGTCCAGAAGACGATGTAACGCTACACCAACGCACAACACGTATTACGCCTGGCATTAAAATAACCTTCTACCCTAGCGATGCTCGTAATACTACCCGTTGGTGGCTGCAAGCCAAGCACTTTAACCTACAAGAAGAGGTGTTGAATTTTAGCAGTGGTGTTGCACAGCTACAGCGTGTACAGCGTTCAATCAATCGCTTGGCAGCAGGTGTGTACAACAAAAGTGCGTTGTATCCTTACAGTGCAGACATGGTGATAGACCAAGGCGATGGTTTTGTTAGAGCAGCCCTTACGGGTAAATATTTTTTTAATTACAACAGTAGCAAGCAAGGTGTACATACTCGATTTTTTGCAGGTGCATTTTTATACACACAACAAAAAACCTTGTTGCAACAATTCGCAACACAACGCTATCATTTGAACATGACTGGCCCACGCGGCGAAGAAGATTATACCTACAGCGGTTATTTTGTTGGTCGTAACGAATTTGAAGGATGGCAAAGCCAACAAATGATCGAAAGAGATGGCTTTTTTAAAGTAGGTACAGAACTTTTCAGCAATCGTGCCGGACAAAGTGATAGCTGGTTAATGGCTTTGAATGCAGGATTCGATATACCGAACGCTTACAATCCTTTACAAGTATTACCCATTAAAATTCCGCTACGCATTTTTGTAGATGTAGGCACTTATGGCGAAGCCTGGAAAGATGGCAATGCCGGAACAGGTCGCTTTTTGTACGATGCAGGCATACAAGTACCATTATTCGGTGGCATTGCCAATGTGTACATACCAATTGTATACAGCAAAGTATTTAGAGATTACTACAAGAGTGTTTTTGGAAATCAACAATTCGCAAAATCAATATCCTTCGATATTGATTTGAGCAAGTTGCAACTTCATAAAAATTCACAGTTCAGCTTTTTATAGCATGCTAGCAACATGGCAAGCCATACCACGCCACCAAATCGATACACAACGTTGGGATGCTTGTATTGCAACAAGCAAGCACACAAACATATTCATGTACAGCTGGGCGTTAGATATACTTTGTGAGCACCAATGGCAAGCCTTTGTATACGGCGATTATATAGCCATTGCAGCATTACCTGTTAGAAAAAAATGGCATATCATTCGTTATGCGTATCAAGTACCATTTCTCCCCTATTGCTCCGTAATTAGCACCGAAGCAACTATACAGTGGCAAGATTTATACCGTAAGGTTAAAAGCAAATTCAGCTTTCTCGATATTACCTGCGATTGGCAACGTACCAACTGCCTTACGGCAAATGAACAACTGCGAACAAATTATTATTTACCGCAAGGTGTAGCTTATGAATTCATAGCAAACAATTACACCAATGCTTGCAAAAAAAACCTTAGAAAAGCACAGCAACGCGGCGTTTTAACGCCACAAAAAAGTAATGATACCGCCACTATCGATTTGTTGTTACAAGTATACGATACTGCGTATGGAGGTGTGCAACAACATCACCATCAACGCAATTACAACACTGCTAAAAGCTTTATGCAGAAGGCTTTAGCAGCAGGATGGCTGCAACTGTATACTACCTACGATTACAACAACAACTTATTGCATGTTGCTGCTATAATTACCTATGCCAACAAACATTGGTATTATATGGCGGCACCTACTGCTGTGGGCAGAGAAAAACGAGTAACGTATGCATTCATTGACTTTGCAATTATGCAAGCCTGTGCAGCCAACGCAAGTTTCGATTTTGTAGGAAGCGATATCCCGAATGTGGCGGCATTTTATCAATCGTTTAGTCCAGCAAAGAACACAAGTAAGCAACTTAAAGGATGGTTGTTCCTCTAGCCTTGCTCATCCCTACTTTAAGGGAGTGTTCCCTGGGTAAGAAACTACACTGTATGTGCTAGTTTTATCAATGTAATATCAACTTAATAAGGTTGTTGCTATACCCATTAGTAACGCTTGTCCATCTACTCCATGAGCATCACACATTACGCTTAAAATGTTGCATACGCTTCTTCAACAATACAAAGCTTTACCGTTAGCTATACAGCAATTTATAAAGCGAGCTATTATCTTTTTTATTGCTTGGAAGCTACTTTACATTTTCGTTTTAATGCCTTATGGCCAACCTAACAAATGGCTCACTTTTACCCTTGCGAAAGCAACAGCTTACACTGTAAGCAAGCAACAAAAAACGCCTGCGTATGCAAGTTACCACCCCGATAAAAGGGCTGCATTTGCCTACACTAAACACCATAATATGTTGGTGAGTAATGGCTGTAATGGTTTAGAGTTATTGGTGCTATATGTAGGATTTATCCTTTGTTTTGGAATATACAACCTGCGAACGCTGGTATTTGCAGTAATGGGTACTGTGCTTATTTATGGTATTAATATTGGCAGAGCCATTGTTCTTTTCTTCATGCAGGTGTACGATGCAGATACAGCCGATATTGCTCACAAATACTACTTTCAGCTAGCGGTATATGCTGCTATTTTTAGCTTATGGTATTGGTACACTTTGCCTTACAAACACAATACAGCTACACATGCATAGCACACAGCAACCCAAAAAATTACTGTATGTAGCATTACTACTCATGGTGTGTTGTTCGGCAGCATCGTTGCTAAAAACACCTATCAAGGTTACATTCGGAAGACTTGCACTACACGTCGCTTATCTTATTTGGATGACCGTAGTTGGTGTGATTGGCACTTACAGCTTACGCAAATGGGGTAATCATTGGTGTACCACTTTGTATGCAAGCAGCTATCTTTTTGTAGTAGGTTATGCTATCATCAGTGAAATGATTGGCTTTGCCATACCAAGTTTTCAAGGATACACTTGGTTAAGTGCTATGGCAACTACAGTATTTATTTTTTGTTCGCCAGCGCCTTTCATAGCATGCTTACTACTGCTGCGTCGTTTTAAAAACAGTACATAAAAAAGCCGAACAGCTACGCTGTTCGGCTTTTAACTTATTGTGGTAAAAAGAGATTACAATTGCTTTAACTTCAATTCAACACGGCGGTTTTTAGCCTTACCAGCGTTGGTTTTGTTGTCGGCTACTGGCATGGTATCGCCATAACCATTAGCAGTTAAGCGACTAGCATCGATGCCTTTTTTAGCGATATAAGCTTTTACAGCTTCGGCACGGGCTTGGCTCAACTTCATATTGTTAGCTGCCTTACCAGTGTTATCGGTATGACCTTCGATATCTAAACCTAAATCTGTATTTTCCTGTAATAACTTCACAATAGTGTTTAAAGAAGTGAAGCTTGTAGGCAATAATTTGCTGCTACCTGTAGCAAAGTAAATCTGCTTAGCAGCCATATCTACTTTAGCTTGCATTTGCTTTGCCTTTTCAGGGCAACCATTGTTGCTTGCAGGACCAGCTTCGTTAGGGCACTTATCGTTTTCATCGTTCACACCATCGCCATCAGTATCTGGGATAGGACAACCTTGATATTTAGCTACACCAGCAACTGTTGGGCACTTATCTTCTTCATCGTTGATGCCATCTTTATCGGTATCTGGTACAGGGCAACCTTGGTACTTAGCTACACCTGGTACAGTTGGACACTTATCGTTGTCATCGTTAATGCCATCTTTATCGGTATCTGGCACTGGGCAACCTTGGTACTTAGCTACACCTGGTACGGTTGGACACTTATCTTGCTCATCAATGATACCATCTTTATCCGTATCAACCGGAGGTGGTGGCGGTGGAGGAATTATTTTAGGCTCTTTGTTAGAACCAATAGCACCACCAATACCAATAGAATAGTTAAAATGATTTACCGCAAGGTCAGACACACCTAAACGATACTGAAAGTTAGAAAAAGCATACACGCCAGCTTCTTTATCGAGTGCAAATTGCAACCCTGCACCAAATGGCATGTAAGCACCCCAATATACTTTGTACAAATTAGCACCCACACCAGCACTGAGGTAAGGTACTAAACGGTACTTGTCAGACAATAATTTAAGGTGGATGTTAGCATCTAACGCTGTTAAGCCACCATCTTGCAAACCAAATGTAGGCTTACCAGGTACGGCATAACGCGGGAAGGATAATTGTAGGTTAGAAGAAAAATCTAAATGATCGCTCAAGCCTACAAGATATTGAACGCCTAAGCCATAAGCCAATTGATTGGGGCTACTCCAACTGCCATCGCTTAAAACAGAGCCAAGTGTTTTTTGTCTTGCTAAAGCGGCAGTACGAAAATCGTTCGCAATAAAATTAACAGCTAGTGTTGGACGCTTTTTATGAGCCGTAGGCAATGGTGTAACTTGTGCATAAGCACTACCCAAGCTACCTAGTGTCAATAAAGAGAGCAAAAGTTTCCTCATATACATGGGTTTATTAGTTCGCAAAAATAGGTGGATGGAACGTTATACTCAAGATTAACACTTATTTAATTCTAGGCTTTTTTATTGCCTGTACGCTTACCTTGCCTAAACCTCGGCCCGTAATACCAATTTTAGCCGCTGCAGCCCTTGATAAATCTATAATCCTACCCTTTCGGCTCATACTTTTATGCATTCGGTCATTCACTTTTACAATCACCGATTTTTTATTGCGCAAGTTCACCACACGCACCCAAGTACCCAGCCTAAAGTGGTTACTTGCTGCCGTGAGTTTATCGTTGCTAAAAATTTCACCGCTCGAAGTACGCCGGCCATTAAAACCCGGACTATAAAAACTGGCAACACCAGTTACGGGCTTTCCAACAGGTTGATAGTTACTGTCTTTTTGTTGCTTATTCGTTTTAGCTTTGGATTTCTTTTGCTTACGTGCAGCAGCATCGTATGTCGAGAGCAGCAATACACCCACTAAGAGCCAACAAAATTTACCCAACCGAAATGTTTTTAAATATGCAAGCATGTATCAATATACGAATTGTAATGAGTATTTGTATGCTTTTGCTGGCAGGCTCCTCATTTACGCAAGTACAACCCAAATACCTACAAGCCAATCAACGGGGCACATTGTTGCTTAGCAGTATTAAAAAGTATCACCTTACGGTAAATGAAGATAGCAACCAACTAATGGTACCATTAGCAAAATACATACCACATTTACAAACGCCTTGGCCTTATGCCAGTACCAATAACTTCACGCAAAAAGTATTGTATCAACAGCCAATAGCACTACTACGATTACCAGCTGCCAAAGCGTTGCGTGCCGTAGCCGATTCGCTTGCCTTACTTGGCTATGGCATTATTTTATTTGATGCCTACCGCCCGTATGCTGTTACGGAACTCATGTGGCAATATGTGCCCGACGAACGCTACACCGCCAATCCAGCCAAAGGTAGTGGCCATAACAGAGGTGCAACGGTAGATATTAGCCTGTACTATTTAGCCACCCAACAACCTCTGGTCATGCCTACCCCGTTCGACGATTTTAGGCCTATGGCACACCACGACTATATGCAACTTCCGGCCGATGTTATTGCAAACAGAGCATTGCTTCGGGGCATTATGGAGCATTTTGGTTTTGTAGCTTTTGAAACAGAATGGTGGCATTACAGTTTTAAAAACCACACGCAACGGTTCCCTTTGATGAATTTTAGTTTTCAAGCATTGAACAAAGCCTATCAAAAAGCTACGCGTTAATAGCAACCTGCTTATCGGCGAAGCGAACATGATCGTTGCTTTTACAATGTAGCTGCATATTGAGCACCCATTCTTGCTGCGGCAATGCAAACAGGTATGCCTGAATGTTAGATACGAGTAGCTGTACATCTGCCCATGGGGCTTCTACAACCGTATTAAAAGGTGTTACTTGATAGCGCAAGCCTGTAGCATGAATCATCTGAATTACATCGTCTATGATAGCATAGCTTTCTTTTGCAGGATTACCAATAGGTATGAGCTGTAAAGCAGCATGAATGTTTTGTTGCATGTTGTAAAAATACAAAGGGCTCGCCTGCGGCGAGCCCTTTGTATTGAAGTATACCCTTCTTACTTACCTAAATGCAATACCAACATTTGCATCGGTGCAATACTGTGCTTTGTAATAGCATCAAAAACTTTACCCGATACAACATCTGTACCCTTTGTAAAGCTCTTGGTACGCTCTTCATAATCATTGAATGTGAAATCTTTAGCCTTATCGCTTGTATTCATAACACACATTACGGTTTGGTTAGCATCGTAGCGGAAGTACACATACAAACCATCTTGCGGTACGTACTGCATGAACTTACCCGTTTTAATGGCACTACTTTTTAATCTAAAATTGGCCAGTTTCGTTACCAACGTATGTATTTCGTTTTCTTGCGGTGTTCTACCGGCAGCCGTGAATTTGTTTTGTGCATCGCCGCTCCAGCCGCCAGGAAAATCTTTTCTCACATAACCATCGTTAGGGTGTGTAGCTCCGGCCATTAATACTTCTGTACCATAATACATTTGAGGTACACCTCTGCAAGTAAGCAACCACTGTAAGCCTACTTTCATTTTATCAATGTTTTCTCCCACTTGCGTGTAAAAACGACTTAAATCGTGATTGTCTAAAAACAGTACCAACTTCATCGGATCTTTATACAAGATATCTTGTGTAAGTGTGGTGTACAATTTATTCACACCGCTCGTCCAACCGAAACCTTCATTCACAGCTGGTAAAATTCCATAAAGATTGGTTTGAAAATCGGTAACCGAAGGTTGATTGCTCTTGAAAGGAATATTCAAGTTATTCTCTGCAAAAAAGGCTTGGTTAATTACACCATGCACCCAAGTTTCGCCGAATATGCTCAGTTTAGGATACTCATCGAGCAATGCTTTGTTGCAACGATTCATAAACGCTAAATCGTTATAAGCATAAGTATCAATTCGCCATCCATCGATACCAAATTTCTCCACCGTCCACAACGCGTGTTGTATTAAAAAGTTAGCTACATATGGGTTAGCCTGATTTAAATCGGGCATTTGTTTGGTAAACCAACCATCGGCCATTTGCTTATAATCTTTTTGTGCAGCGTAAGCATCGAACAAAGGTTGTTCTTTGTAGGTAGTGTTGGTGTAGGTTGACCATTCGTGAAACCAATCTTTGGTTGGCTTCTCTAAGAAAAACCAATGATAGCTGCCCACGTGATTGTATACAGCATCCTGAATCATCTTCATACCACGAGCATGAACGGCATCAATCAATGCTTGATACGCTTTATCACCACCAAGGCGTGGATCAACAGTATAATGATCTGTAAAAGCATATCCATGTTCTGTACGATCGGGCATATCGTTTTCAAGTACGGGGTTCAGCCATAGGCTTGTAACACCCAAATCTTGCAAATAACCTAACTGGTTCTGAATACCTTGTAAGTCGCCACCGTGGCGGTTAAACACCGTATCTCTATTCAAACTCTGATCTCTCATGCCAGCAATACGATCATTGGTTGGGTCGCCATTGCTAAAACGGTCGGGCATGATTAAATAAATGAAATCGCTACTTGTAACACCTTGTGCAAAACTGCTACCGTTACCCTTTCTACGAGCCAACAAAGGCCATTTGATGGTGTGCGTTTGTATGCCTCGCTTTAAAACGATAACAACATCACCAGGCTTAGCGGTGGGAGCTATTGTTACATTTACCGCAAGGTACTTACTGTTATCAAGCTTATTGTAACTTGTAAGATGCACGCCTGGGTATTGAATGGTTGGTACATGCATACCCAAAGTGCTATCGCCACGCAAGAGTAACTGCACTTTATTATGCTTCATGCCTACCCACCAATTGGTGGGATACACCTTCACATTTTGAGCCAATGATAAACTTACGTAAATGAAAGCAAGTAGTAAAAAAGCCAACTTTTTCATATGATGTTTTTCTTCTAAGGTTTACACTTTTTCTTTTTCAATACGTGCAGCCCCTGGATCGTACACGTAAATAACACTTACAGCAGCACATAGCAAGAACACACCTGCCATAAAAATGGAATAAATGGGTAACCCCTTATAAATGTATTTTACAATAAAGCCACCTAAAGCACCATTGATAATTTGCGGTAACGTGATAAAGAAGTTGAAGATACCCATATAAATACCCAACTTTCCGGGAGGTATACTACTCGAAAGAATTACATAAGGCATCGCTAAAATACTTGCCCAAGCTAACCCTACCCCAATCATACAGTAATTGAGCATCGCAGGATCTTTAATGAAGTAGATACTGATGAGCCCCACGCCGCCGGCAGCTAACGAGATAGCGTGTGTTAACTTTCGACCAATGTATTTGGCGATGAGCGGTAAGAACAAGGCATAAATCATGGCAACGAAATTGTACACGCCAAAAGCAGAACCCACTTTGTTACCGGCCTCGTTATACTTGATATCTTTTACATAATCGCCTGTTAATCCATACACGTGGGTAGCCACAGCATCGGTTGTAAAAACCCACATGCTAAACAGGGCAAACCAACTAAAGAACTGCACCAACCCAAGCTGACGCATTGTTTTTGGCATGGTTGCAAAATCTCTGAAGATCGATTTTAGTCCACTCTCTTCTCCAGCATCTGATTGCTTAACATCAGCCTCTTGCGGGTGGTTGTATTTGGCATATTCGGCTGGAGGATATTCTTTCGAGAAAAAAACAGTAATCAGAATGGCAATGATGAACACAGCTGCACCAATATAAAAGGCATATTTGATGTTATCTGCCACACCGCTGGTACCTGCATCCATTGAAAAACCATTCTTGGCTAAAATTTCTGGTAATGCCGAGCCTGCCACAGCACCTAAGCCTATCAAAAATGTTTGAATGCTAAAACCAAGTGTACTCTGACTATCAGGTAAGTTATCGGCTACCAATGCTCTGAATGGTTCCATGGCAATGTTAAAACTTGCATCCATCACCATTACCATGCCAGCCCCAATCCACAATGCAGGGATAAATCCTGCTAATGATGCAGAATTGGGTAAGAAAATTAAAGCAGCAGAAGAGAGTAAGGCTCCCGTTAAAAAGTAAGGCTTACGTCGGCCAATACGATTCCATGTTTTATCACTCATGTGACCAATAATGGGCTGAACAATCATACCTACTAATGGCGCTACAATCCAAAACATAGGCAAGTGATCTACATCGGCACCGAACGAACGTAAAATGCGACTGGTATTACCATTTTGTAAAGCAAAGCCAAATTGTATGCCCAAAAAACCAAAACTCATGGTGAAAATCTGAACTATGCTAAGCTTGGGTTTAGCGAAAGTTCCGCCCTTTGCGGGTGCACTGTTTGATACTGCCATAGCAATCGTTATTTCTTACTAATGTGTAAAAACTACATATTTCAAGCGGTGGGTAAAGTTATGCTTTGTGCATTCTCCACCAAATGATTTATTACAGGCTTCAATGTAATACACAAATACCCATTTACGCAAGTAATTTCATAAAAAAAGCCACCTGTAAGGTGGCTTATATTGTGTACTACACTTACGTGTAAATGATTACCATAAATTACGTGGGCACCAATCGCCATAACGGTTACCCAATAAAAATCCAACCATAATTTCATGGGTACCACGGCTTACCGTATTCAAACGACTTGTGGTAATATCGTAACTATAACCAATATTAAAGGTGCTATTTACGTTCAATCCAAGCATGGCAGAAAAACCATCGTCTATTCTAAAGCTAGTACCCGCCCAAATGAAGTCGCGGTACTGAAACTTAGCATTAATATCAAAACTTACTGGCGATGCTGTTAGGTAGCGTACCTGTGCACTAGGCAAAAAGCTTAAATCGTCGCTTAAAAAGAAACGATAACCTGCAGTTAAGAATAAATGGGGCACCAACTTACCTGTTTCAAATTTCACCGTATCTTCTGCATACGAAAACTTGCTGCTTACAATATTTTGTGCACTGGCGCCAATAAAGTAGTCGGCACTGTATAACCATAAACCCAAGTTAACATCAGGTCGTATGCGGTTCATGTACATATTGCCTGCAACAGCCGGATCAATAGGGTTAGCAGCACCAAAATCGAGTTTATTGGTGTTCAACGTCATGTTTTGAATGCCTAAGCCAACACCCATGCTCAAGTTTGTTCTTGGTCCAATACCAATATGGTATGCATAAGCTGCTGTTGCGCTAAAGCGGTTGAGTGGCCCTGTTCTATCGTTAATTACAGTGAAACCAACACCATGATGGTTGGCTGGAGCTGTATAATCGGCAACAAAACTTCTTCCACGGGGGTTGTCGCCCGGCGGGTGAATGGTGGTTGCTGTTTCAACATCATCATCACTTTTGCGCCATGGCCCATGAATACTCGCATAAGTAGTAACAGGAGCACCATTTAAACCCACCCATTGATGACGATGGCTGATTTTTAAGTCGGTATAATTTTCAATACCAGCTACCGCAGGGTTTAAAATAAAATTGTTGAGCACATACTGTGTATAATGGGGGCGTTGCTGTGCATGCACCAAACCTACCATCCCAAACCAAGCAGCAGCAGTAACAGTAAGCAGTTTTTTCATTTGTAGTTAGTAGTTCCTTTTTTATAAGTACTTAACGGATTAAGGACTGTTTTTATGCAAATTTCGCTGCCTAAATTAAGGCTTTACCTTAAAATGGTTACGTAACCTGCTATTTTATTTCTACCATTTTTTGGATCAACAATGTAATAATAGGTTCCAACAGGCAGTACCGCACCATTGTAAGTACCGTTCCAAGGTGTGGCGTATCCCCTACTACTGAATACCAATTGGCCATATCTGTTGAATACCTCAACGGTACAACCAGGGTAACTTTCGAGGTATTTTATAATCCACGTATCGTTGATACCATCGCCATTCGGACTAAATGCTGTTGGAATTTCTGGTGCTAATAACAATTTTACAAACATGTTATCGGTAACACTGCAATTACCTTGTCCGGTTACCGTTAGCGTATAGGTGATATCACCTTGTGGCGCTGTGATAGGTCGTAGCAATGTATCGCTATTCAACCATCGGTTGGGCGTCCATCGAAAACGAAGGTTATTGCCCGAAGCTGTTGCGTTAATCAAACTATTTCCACCTTCTAAAATATTTAAGTCGGGGCCTGCATTAACCGTAGGATACGCATACACATTTACCGCAAGGTTAGCTGTATCGCTTATACAACCTTGGTTGTTGGTAATTACTTGCCTTACGGTAAATGCACCTACGTTGTTGAAAGTGTACGTTGGATTTTGAACCGTACTAGTGCCGCCATCGCCAAAGAACCAACGCCAACTCGCTACAGCACTGGTAAGTCCGTTACTGGTATCAGTGAAATTAATGGCATCGCCAACGCATACAAAATTGGTATTTGCGGTGAACCCTGCCCTTGGCTGCGGGAAAATATCGCTAAACACCTGCGTGCTGCTATCGATACAACCTTGTGCACTTGTAACTACCAATCGCACTGTTTTATTGCCTAGTGTAGTGTAACGATGTGTTGGATTAATCTGTACCGAAGGTGTTGGGTTGGCAGCATCACCAAACGTCCATAAATACTGCAATGTAGCACCTGTACCATCAGGAATAGTGGTACCGTTGGTAAAACTAGCATCGCCATTTGGCAAGCACACACCCGCAGGCATTGTAAAGCTAACACGTGGTAATGGATGCACCGTTAATGTACGTGCCGTTGCTGTACTAATACAACCACTATCGGTTACTACCGTTAAACTAGCGTTGTAGGTATTAAAACTGGCATAAGTGTGGTTCACCGGATTGCCATTGGTAAGTGTATCGCTACGTCCGTCGCCAAAATTCCATCGCCATTGTACGATGTTACCCACTAATGCACTACTGGAATCTGAGAATCGTACCACATTGTTTTCACACAATGGCGAACTTGTACCCCACACTGCTACGGGCCTTGGCCATACTGTAAGGTTACGGGTTACAGAATCGCGGCAGCCACTATTGCTTACCACCAAATATTGAATAGGAAATGTTCCACTCACGGTTGGTGTAAATACGCCGGCTGGAGTAACTCCACTTCCTGAAAAAACAAATGTTCCTGGAAGATTAGCGCTATCGCTGGCTTGGGTAATAGCACGGTTAGGCGTACTTAAACAAATGCCTGGCATGGTGTTAAACACAACACGGGGCGCTGGCAGCAACGTAATGGTAGTATCTTTTGAATCTACACAACTGCCGCCACTATAAGCTAGCAAACGAATGGTGTAACTCCTAGGCGTTTGCGTATGAAAAACAGGATATGCGTGGCTATAAGTTCCATTGGGTTGCGGGTTATTGTCTGTTTGTATTACGGTGGGTGCATTTACCAGATCCCAAATGATATCTACTTTGGTTACTACACCAAAATCTACCGTGCTTGTATTTTGAATCACTACATTTTCATTACTACATAAGCGTGCCGAATCTAACACACGGAAACCAGCTTCCGGACGAGCCCCATTTACTGTAAAGTTCTGTGCTAATGTATCGGCACAACCGGTTGCATTGGCGGTAGTAATGAGTTGTACGGTGTACTGCCTTGCTTGCGAATAACGGTGCCTTGGGTTTTGAAGAATGCTGGTATCGGGGTTGGCAGGAGTTGCATTCGGGTCGCCGAAAGTCCAATGATAACGCAAGCCACCACTACCTGCAAAACGAGTACTGTCTGTAAATTCTGCAAATGCATCGCTCAGGCACACTTCAGGCAGACCGAAATTAGCTCGAGGTGTAGGATATACTAAGGTTTGCTGCTCTAACGTATCGCTTTGGCAACCCTTAGAACTCCGCACTGTAAGTTTAATAGCCTTCAAACCTGCTGTATCGTAAACGTGTACAAATGGGTTGTTATTGGTAAATGTGTAATTCGTACCATCGGCCATTTGCCAATACCATTGTACCAAGATGCCCGCTCCTAGCGCCGATGATGTGTCAGTAAACTGTATGCCCTGACGTTCACACAATGGTTGTGAAGTAGTAAAACCTGTACGTGGCAAAGGATTAACAATGTGCGTTCTAATAGCCGTATCGCTAATACAACCTTGGTTGGTAATTACTACTAATCGTACCTCAAACGTATCAACGAACGAAAACTGATGGCGAGGGTTTTGTACGGTATCGGTACGCCCATCGCCATAAATCCACCGCCAGCGAGTAACAGTACTACCTAACCCATTACTAGTATCGGTAAAAGCCACAGTATCACGTTGGCAACTTTCACTATTTACTGTAAAGCCAGCTCTTGGTTGCGGAAATACGCTGTTCAAAACCTGTACCGAATCGTCGATACAACCAAAGGCACTAATGGCGGTTAACCTTACGGTAAATGGCCCAAGCACACTGTAATGATGCACCGGATTCAACACGGTATCTGTTCCACCATCGCCAAATTGCCAACGATAACGCATGTTACCCGCAAGCGTAGTATCAACAATAGTAGTTTGATTCACAAATGCTGCCCTACCTACAGGTAAGCATACAATAGGTAACGAAAACGAAGCAACCGGATTGCTCCGTACCCGAATGGTACGTGTAAATGCGTTACTGAAACAGCCGCTATTCGATTCTGTAATGAGCCTGATCGTATAAGTACCACTATCGGCATATGTAATGGTTCTTGCACCTCCAGTAGTTAAGGTATCTCTCCTTCCATTCCCATAATCCCAAAACCAGCGAACAATATTTCCACCCACTACACTGCTACTGTCAGTTAACGTAATGGCTTTACTTACGCAAAGTGTATCGCTAACACCAAAGTTGGCAACCGGCACGTTCGAAATGGTAATATCTCTGGTAGAGTCTGATACACAACCCACGTCGGTAATAATTCTCAAATTGATAGGATAAGTACCGGCCGTAGTATACAACTTATTAGGTCTGGCAATACTATCAATGGTTCCGTCGCCGAAAGTCCACCGATAGCTAATAACACTTCTACCATTGGTGTTAGAACGATCTTGTAAGCGAACCGTATCATTCAAACAACCGCTGTGTACCCAATCGAAGTTCACCGAAGGCTTATCGAACACCTGCACTTGGTAGGTGATTTCTTGTAAGCCTGAACAACCGTCTGAAGTAGGATTGTTTGCAATCACTTTAATAGGAAACGTACCAACAGCCGTAAAACTGTAGTTAGCAGGTAATCGATATTGGTACAAAGTGCGGCCATCTACAACAAATGTGCTATCGGCAACAGGATTGTTGATGGTAATATTACCGTTGGGCGATTGGTTCGGATTATTGTTAAAGTCCCATTGCAAACTCGTAGGTTGGTAAGGCAATGTAATGGCCAACCGAAGCGGTGTATTCTTACAAGTAGCAGGAAAATTGACCGTAGCAAAATTGTTTTGAAGCGTAATGAACTGGTACAAGTCTTTCACATTCGTTCCAGCATTATAGCCATAGCTTTCTACGTTACCGTAACCATAGGCAATCGCAGAAAAAGCACTATCGGCTCGGAGGGTTTGAACGGGGTTGGTGCTTGAAATGGTACTTACATTCTCTTGTAGATAACTATACTGCGTACCCGGAATTTGCACAAAGTTACCAGAAGGTGGTGCGTTGTTAATTCTGAAGCTGGCAGCAGCATTTGTTTTAATGATGATGTTTAAGAAACAACTTGTTACAGCACTCTGCCCCTGCGGCACAAAATTCTGGTGTGCTGAAAATACCGTGATATTGTTGATCGTTTGTTCTACCGGATTTAGCACAATCATTTCTGGATCGGCGTGGCAAGTAGCAGGAACATTACCACCACCCCCACTACAACCCGTTTTACAAGACTGGCTGGTTATGTATTGCACTACCGAGACTGGATTGTTAGCTTCAATGGACAGAGGTTGGTTGGTAGCAATTTCATAAAAACCACCTGCCGTGGCAATGGTATTGTTTGTTGTAACGCCGCCTTGCGTAATACTAACTACCGTATTCGCCTGCCTTGCAAATACCCTAATAATGTCACTATTACGATTAATCATAGGTGCAGTTAAGTATCTGCGACCCCATGCACTTGTTGGAAATATTTGTTGATACAAGTTATCGCCGCCACTTGCCCCCGTTCCACAATCGAAGGCACTCCAAGTGGTTGCTGAGAAGACCGCAATGGGCTTACAACCGGTTCCACCACTCGCAATTGAACGTACCACTGTTCCAGATATATCTTGGCGGTCTTGAAATTGCAACTGGTACACATCGCCAGGATTGGGTAACGTTACCGTAAATGGAACGCCGGGTTGGCGGTTCAAATTTCTACTTACTACCGAAGGTATAATTTCAATCGTAGTATTCGGCTCCGATGCCATTACAGCGATTTCACCAACAGAAAGACTATTACCATTATTGGTAGATTGCTTACCCGGAACAATGTACTCTCTACCCCAAACTGTAATCGGTAATACAAGTGTAGCTCCTGAACGAGCACTTCTAACAATGTGTGCATACACCGCTACAGGAACATCGCTGGTTACTTTGATACCAGCTGCTGCTGTTACACCGTCGTTTTGATTGAGGTGTACGGCTGTATTTGGAGCATCGCCACTTGCATTTGGACCGATAAACTTCCTAACTACATTGTTGGCTTGTACGGTAAAAGGTATGCTTTGTGTACCTACCAAAATGGTACCCGTAGCATTCGCATCACTAGTGATATAAATACCCATCGCCGATTGAGTACCGTCGATATGGGTGGGATATGCAATCCAAAACTCTCTTCCCTTGTTCGAAAAATCTTGTGCCTGTGCTTGCAACCCAATGAGGCAGCAAACCATCGCAATTAGCTTTATAAGTAGTCTCATGAAACGATTTCTATGGGGCTTGCAAAATACCGGTGTAAGACCAACAATCACATGTGTTTGTTTAATCTGCTACCCATTTTCGGTAAAAGATGCCTTTTTCAGTAGTTCAGCAGCCTGAGGCCCTGTATTCATCAACAAGTCGACGATGCTCAAACCCGGTAGAAAACCCAGTCGATCTTCAAACACTTGCGTGTAAATGACTTGCCTGCCTCCTAATGGATTTTGAAGGTAATTCTTGGGCAACAACTTATTACGACACCACTCGTAGTTCGATGCATCCGCAAGTTCAACCGGCGATTGTAATACTGCCAACTTGTCGCTTATTTTTAAATGTTTGGTTGCCCATTGCCATGTTGCCCAACAAAAGTCAAAAAGGAAAATATTTTTTTCCTTTAATAAAATTTCAATCTCGGGAGCATAGTAATCCCAGAACGGTGCTTTCCGATAACTCGATTCGATAGCCTTCCAATGTAGCTGCTGCCATCTGTCTTCATAACTAATTTTTACATCGCTAATCGTTCCTCGCTGGAATCGACCATTTTGAAGTGGTACCGACAAACTGATAACACCATTTGCTCCAGCAATGAGGTAGCGATTGCGAAAACTCATTTTTTCGTAATCCTCATATTGCAGCAAATAAATATTTTTACTTGAAATGGCTTTTTTATAAGCATCAATAGGTGCAAACAATTGATTTTCAATGTATAATGAATGCATAAATAAAATTTTTAGAGTCGGCTTAAATTTGTAGAATCGATAAGTGCAATCGTTTTCTTTTCGATTTTATTATTGATATTTTAATTGTAGTTAAAAACTAAAATTTAATGATTAACTGAAATATTAATTTTCTATAGTCAACTAAAAAAAGTAGTGAATAAAAAATCACCTTTCTAATCTCAATGCCCTAAGTTTTTTAGTAGGATTTTGCATAAAGATACATTAGAAATACGGGCATTTCTATGAAAAAAAGTATCTTAGTGCCAAAAAGAATTATGAGGTCTATAATCGCCTTATTTTGCCTTGCTACCCTATCCTATGGTTGTAAAAAACCGCAAGGCTTTGAATATCGATCTATAAAAAATTTTCAAGTAGAAAAAATAGGTTTGAACAAAACACAACTTGCTATGGAGTTGGTTTACTTCAATCCGAACAATTTTGGTGTAGATTTAAAACATGTTGATTGTGACATATATATCAACAAAAGCTATCTTGGAAAGTATGTGCTAGACACGACGATGCATATTGACAAAAGGTCAGAATTTTCATTACCGAGTCGGATTCAGGTAGATATGAAAAACGTTTTTAAGAACACCCTAACCGTACTTACTAGTCAAGAAGTACAGGTAGATGTTACTGGAAATACACGTGTTGGTAAAGCTGGCTTTTTTGTTACCGTACCTTTTACCTACAGCGGCAAGCACAAATTTTCACTGTTTTAACATGATAGTTTTCCAACTAGTCACGCATTGCAACTCTTACACTTGCAACGACCTGGAATGAGTTAATGAGGCATTGCATTCATAATTTACCGTAAGGTGAAGCACAAAAAAATCGCACCCGTTGGGTGCGATTGCTGTTTATTATACTTACTATCCAATTATTAAATTAGTGCATTCCTGGGAACCAAGGACGGCCAATGCCCGTTCTAAACGGCCAAGGCATTACAGCGATAATTACCAATAACGCCAATATAAAAAAGGTGAATGTTTTCTTGTGCTTCATTTGATCACTGATGCCTTTTTTACCAAAACCACGACCGATGGTAATTAAAATAATGGCGATAAACATGCCAGTTAGGTGTTCTACAGCCCAAAAACGAGCTACGCTATCTTTCATCGCAGCACCCATACCACCCAAATTTTGAATATTCTTTAAGCCCCAAGGCCCTACTACCCACTGAAATAACCCTAACACTAGCATAAAATGCGCTGTACTCATGAGCCAGGTATTACGTTTTAAGTCGTGTATATCGTAATACTTTTTTTGTTGCCAAGCCATTATATGGCGGAAAATACCATACACCAATAAAACTAACAATAACCAACGTAAGCCGTTGTGTAAGTGCACCGAACCGGTGTACCAAGGAGTCATATCCATAATACTGGGGATTTTATTGTTTCAAAACTAACAGGCTTTCCGATAAGTAGTTGTAGTTATTCGGAAAACTTTTCTGCACGCTCTTGTAAAATGTATTCTGCAATCACTAAATCGAGCGGACGTGTTATTTTCAGGTTGGTGTTTTCGCCTTCAATGAGTTTTACCGTAGCCCCCATGGCTTCAACCACACTTGCTTCGTCGGTAAAAGCATCGTTATAAGGCTGTTCAAATGCCTGTTTTAATAGCGTTGATTGAAAAGTTTGCGGTGTTTGTATTAGCATTACTTGATTTCTGTTCAGCATTTGGTTGCTTCCGTCGGGTGCTTGTAAGCGTACACTATCAACACTGCTGATAGCCGGAATGGCACTTTGCTCGATAGCTGCTTGTATATAACATGCTTCAATTAAGGCTGGTGTAACCAAACAACGAACAGCATCGTGCACTGCTACCAAGGCATCATCGGGCACCTGTGCTAAGCCATTTTTTACGCTATGAAAGCGGGTTTCGCCGCCTGCAACTAAGGTAATAGCAGTACCAAATGCGTTGTACATCCATTGTAATGTATCGCTATTCAAATAAGCCGATGGAACCACAAGCACAATATTACTGGCAGGAATTACTTGCGTAAATGCTTGTAATGTGTGCCACAGCAATGGCATTTGCCGTAAGGCTAAAAATTGCTTAGGCGTGGCTGTACCCATTCTGCTACCGCTACCCCCTGCCACAATAACTGCATATCGATTCATAGGCTGTAAAAAAACAAAAAAAGTCGTGCCCTTTTTGTGAGCACGACTTTTTTCATGTGTGATCTACTAAATCATATCTTTTAGTTTCGCTACTACCGTATCTACTTCTGCTTGGGTATTATGCTTACTGAACGAAAAACGCACAGTAACCTGATTCGGATTGTTGTTGATGGCTCTAATAACATGGCTACCTGCATCGGCACCGCTGGTGCAGGCACTACCACCAGAAGCACAAATTTGATTGATGTCTAAATTAAACAACAACATTTCGCTTTTCTCTGTTTTTGGGAAGCTAACACTCAACACCGTGTACAAACTACGGCCCAATGGATCGCCATTAAAGCTAACACCTGCAATGTGTTGCTCTAGTTGCGCTTTCATGTACAGTTTTATGTTGTTAATATATGCACTATCGGTTTCGTAATGCGTTGTAGCCAATTCTAAGGCCTTTGCAAAGCCTACAATGCCGTATAAATTCTCGGTACCAGCACGCATGTTACGTTCTTGACTTCCGCCATGAACAAATGGCTTGATTTTTACATTTTCATTAATGTACAGCATACCTACGCCCTTAGGACCATGAAACTTATGCCCCGCACCTGTAATGAAGTGTACCGGCGTATTACGTAAATCGAACGGAAAATGCCCAACCGTTTGCACTGTATCGCTATGAAAAATGGCTTGGTACTGCATACATAATGCACCAACAGCATGAATATCAATCATGTTGCCAATTTCGTTGTTGGCATGCATGAGTGTAACCAAACATTTGTCTTCACTATCGGCTAATAACTGCTCTAAATGCTCCATATCCACATGGCCATTCGCAAGAATGTTAACATAACTTAATGCAGCTTCGCCAGTATGATACAAATGTTCAACCGTATGTAAAGTGGCATGGTGTTCGATAGGTGAACTAATGATATGCTTGCAGCCTAAATCTCTCACGGCGGCGGTAATAGCGGTATTGCTACTCTCGGTACCTCCACTTGTGAAAAAGATTTCTGCAGGATGTGCTTTTAAAATTTTCGCTACCGATTTTCTTGCATTTTCAATAGCCAACCTACTCTCACGGCCGTAGCTATAAATAGAAGACGGATTGCCAAAATGTTGGGTTAAGTAAGGCATCATAGCCTCTAACACTGCCGGATCTAAAGGAGTGGTGGCAGCATTATCAAAGTATATGCGTGCATCTTGCGTCATGCAACAAAACTAACGCTTAATAGTGTATTAATGCAGTAGACTTTTACCGTAAGGTTAGCATAACAATGCCGGCACTTGGCCGGCATTATCAGTTATTATACTTACGTAAATGAATACGCAATTTTTACATACTTTCTCTGATATCTTGCATTAAACGGCGGGCTATGTTTTCGGCTGTTGTTTCAAAACTGCTTTCGCTATAAATGCGGATGATTGGCTCTGTATTACTTGTACGCAAGTGTACCCAATCGTTATCGAACTCAATCTTCAAACCATCTTCGGTATTGATAGGATTGTTTTTGTACTTCTTTTTAATAGCTTCAAATACTTTGTTTACATCAACCCCTTTTTCAAGCTCAATTTTGTTCTTGCTGATAAAGTAGTCGGGATAACTATTGCGTAATTGCTTAGCACTTTTATTGCTTAAAGCTAAATGACTTAAAAACAAAGCAATTCCAATAAGTGCATCGCGGCCGTAGTGCAAATCGGGAACAATGATACCACCGTTACCTTCGCCACCAATAACTGCATTAGTAGCTTTCATTTTATTCACCACGTTCACCTCGCCTACTGCACTTGGCGTGTAGATGCCGCCATGTTTGAGTGTAACATCTTTTAAAGCACGGGTACTACTCATATTGCTAACCGTATTGCCCTTACGATGTTGTAATACATAATCGGCTACAGCAACAAGCGTGTACTCTTCACCAAAAAGACTACCATCTTCACATACAAAACATAGTCGATCTACATCAGGATCTACGGCAATACCAATATGTGCTTTTTGCTTTTTAACCTCAGTGCATAATGCTGTTAAGTGCTGTGGTAATGGCTCGGGGTTATGAGCAAATTTTCCGGTTACTTCTTCGTTCAGTACCACAATATCATTCACGCCTAAAGCCTTTAACAAAGCTGGTACAGCAAAAGCTCCACTACTGTTAATGGCATCTACCACCACGCTAAAGTTGGCTTTTTCAATAGCCGCTACATTCACCAATGGATAGTTGAGTATCGCTTCAATATGTTTGTCGAGCGTGTCGGTACTGCGTGTATAACTACCAAGCTTATCTACACCTACAAAACTGTAGCTATCAGATGCTGCGATTGCTAAAATGGTAGCGCCATCTTCGGCACTAATAAACTCGCCTTTAGCATTTAAAAGCTTCAAAGCATTCCATTCTTTCGGATTATGGCTTGCAGTAAGAATGATGCCTCCGGCTGCATTTTCAAATACAACAGCCATTTCTACTGTTGGTGTAGTACTTAAATCAACATCTACTACATCAATTCCTAAGCTGTTGAGGGTACTAATTACAAGGCGTTGAATCATTTCGCCACTCATGCGACCATCACGGCCAATAACTACCTTGTTATTGCCATTACTTTGCTGTAACAGCCACGTTCCATAGGCAGCGGTAAATTTTACAACATCTAAAGGACTTAGTGTTTCTCCAGGTTGGCCACCTATAGTTCCTCTAATACCAGAAATACTCTTGATTAACGGCATCTTGCTCTTTGTTTTTTAGGCTTGGGCGACAAACATAAGTAAAATGCCACAAGCAGCGAATGTGATTTTACGTAAGTAATAATTAAAAAAAGAACTACTTAAAGCCCGCTTGCAAAACCTATTTTTGCACCGAAATTTTGTTGAACAATGCCGCAAACAGCCTGGTACAAGAGTTGGTTTAATAGTCCGCACTACTATACATTATATCAACACCGCGATTATACAGAAGCTTATCATTTTATTGAAAGACTTTTGAACCATTTACAACCCAAGATTGGTAGTAAAATGCTTGATGTGGCTTGTGGCAAAGGCCGTTATAGCAAAGTACTTTTCGAACATGGCTTTGATGTTACTGGTATTGATATTGCAGCCGATGCTATTGCCGAAGCAAAGCAGCAAGAAGAAGATCGCCTGCAATTTTATGTTCACGATATGCGGCAGCCTTTTTGGATCAACTATTTTGATATTGCCTTCAACTTTTTTACCAGCTTCGGATATTTCAGAACCAAGCGAGAACACGATGCAGCGCTACGTACCATCAGCCAAAGTCTTTTACCGCAAGGTACTTTTGTGATTGATTATTTAAATGTGGCACATGCCACCACGCATTTGGTAGCGCACGAACAAAAGCATATTGATGATACGTACTTCAACATTAACCGCTGGGCCGACGATGCATACTTTTACAAGCAAATAGCCGTAAGCACCGATGGCACTCATTTTGAAGTTGCAAGCACCGAAAAGGTAGCCAAATTCACACTTAGCGATTTTCAGCAAATGCTTGCCAAGCAAGGCCTTACGGTAAATGAAGTTTTTGGTAATTACCAGTTAGGCAATTACGATAGCCAACATAGCGAACGGTTAATTATTGTGGCTACAAAACAATAAGCTAGCGCTTTTTATTATTTAAAATAAGGTAGCGAGCCAGTTCATAATAAGCATCTGTAAGCTGGTTCAAATGCTCTGTTTGTGCGGTACTTACTTGCACAGGTGCGTTGCTTTTAGCATTTGTAATAATTACTTGCTTATTACCCTTACTAGCGATATTCTTGGTATATAAGAGTGAATCGTATTGCACACCAATACGTTTGGTTTCAACGTCGAAATAAAACGCTGCCGGATGGCTGTAGTTCGCCGCCAACACGTTACGCCCTAAAGTAGTATTACTATACGCCACACCTGCTAACGATGCTGCCGTAGGCAACACATCTACCTGCGATACTAACTTATCAAACTTTTGCGGGGCTATTCTACCCGGTGCATATACCAACCAAGGCACGTGCATGTTGGTAAGCCCTTGCGTTGTAAAAGATGCAGGCATTGTAGCATTCGCATTGCCTTTAATACCATGATCGCCAATGAACATGAAAATGGTATTTTTAAAATAACGCTCATGCTGCGCCGCCTCTATAAACTTACGATAACAATAATCGGTGTAGAGAAAAGCATTCAGTTCTTCCATACTTTCAAAACCCCAACGCTGTAATGAATCGTTACTCACGTTACGAAAGCGAATAAAGGGTTTATCTTCATCAGGAATGGTATATGGCCGATGGTTATCGGCAGTTTGAATGATGGCAACAAAAGGCTGTTGCTCTTTAGCCAAAACACCATTGGCTTCTAGAAATAAATTTTTATCGCTAATACCCCAAACATCAATGCGTTTGCTTTTGTAATCGCCTTCTTCGTACAAGTGTAAGCTGTCGATATTATTGGTTAATACGCCTCTAATATTGGCCCAACTGGTGCTACCTCCTAAAAAGTAATATTTCTGATATCCTTTGAAATCGTTGATGATGGTGTGCTGACTCACCGCTGCAGGGTTGCGACTCGCTGTTTTATTCAACTGCACATCGGGCACACCTGTAAGGGTAGCCCAAACACCCCTAGCAGTACCATACGCCGGCGTAAAACATTTCGTAAATAAAATGCCATGATTGCTCAAACTGTCAAAAAAAGGCGTGGTTTGTAAGGCATTACCAAACGCAGAACTTTTATACGCACTAAAACTTTCGCAAATTACAATCACTACATTCGGCTTACTAGCAGCCAAGCTATCAATAGCCATTTCCTTACGGTAAATGCTCCCCGATTGTTGTACCTGATTGCTATCTAAACCCAACCAATACGCCATGTAAGGCATCAGTTGTTTTACTTTTTGTGCATCAAAACCCTCTTTACGATACTTGAGTGTAGCAAAAAAACTTTGAAATGGATTGAGTGCAACACTCGCTTTATAATCGTTCCCAAATGCAAAAGCATCGCTCCAGCGTAAAGGATATTGATTCGCACTACCAAAAACTGCCCAACCCATCAGTAAAAATGCAACAATACTACTAAGCACACGCTGTGTTTTTGTAGCCGTTTTAGGGATAGCCAAACAGCGATCGTAATTTTTTACAAACCACCAACGAATAAGCAGTACCAATACCACAATACCGATTAATATTGAAACCACAGGGTAAGTTTGCCAAACCATACCCGCACTAATTGCAGCATCATCGGCATAGTTTAATAAGCTAGCAGTAACTCTTTGGCCTAAATAAGCATAGTTAGCAAAGTCAATTACATAGAACAATACCATTGTAATGCTCACTAACCAAAGCACTACATGTATAATTTTAGCACCAAGTTTTGCATCGAGCGGATGCAAGGGCTTTATATTCGCCAATAAAAACAATAGCAGTCCAATAATGCAAGCCATGCGAGCATCGTAACGAAAGCCAAGTAGCATTGCATCAAAAAGTTCGTACCAATGCGTATTTACTGGTTCGTACACTACTATAAATGCTATTCTAAACAATAACATTATTGCCAACATAATAGCAAGCGTAGAAACAATAAACTGTAAGTAACGTGGCATTTTTGAAAACAACATCATTGGGCAAATCTATTATTTTCAACGTGGTTGCAATCATTATTTAGCATATGCTTTACTTTCTCAATACTATGCCAAGCTGGTTACAAGCCCTGATACATGCCGATCAGGATTTATTCATGCTTTTGAATACAGAACTTACCAACAACTGGCTCGACAATATACTACCCTGGTGGCGTGATGCCAATACCTGGATTCCGCTGTATGTTTTCTTATTGATTTTCATGATCATGAACTTTGGTTGGCGAAGCGTTGGTTGGATCATCTTTTTAATTGCCACCGCATCGTTAACCGATTTGGTAAGCAGTTGGTTTTTCAAAGATTACTTTATGCGGGTACGCCCATGTAACGATCCGTTTTTGGCAACACAAGCACGCCTACTTATTAACCGCTGCCCGAGTAGTTTTAGCTTTACTTCAAGCCATGCCACCAATCATTTTGGTGTAGCCATGTTCATTTTCCTCACCTTAAAGCCCTTTATAGGCAAGTGGGGATGGCTTTTTTTCGCATGGGCAGCAACCATTTGCTACGGACAAGTATACGTTGGTGTTCATTACCCGCTCGATGTTGTGGCCGGTGGCTTGCTTGGCTGTGCACTCGGCTGGCTGATGTCTAAAATATATGGCGCCATCCACACGAAAGGTTTATCGTTGCATGCAGCATTGAAAACGCCTGAAGCATCGTCATAACAATTATGGGTAGTTGCGTTAACATTTGCCGTAAGGCATACTTAACCTTACGGTAAATGAAACTATATTCTCACAAACAACTTACCGGGTTTAGCAGCTATCAAACCCATCAACTCTAACGATAGTAAAGCAGCAGCAACATCGCTACTATTGCATTGTACTAGCAGATGCAACGCATCGATATGTGTAGCTACTTCGTACTGAAGTGCTTGCAAAACAGCCGTTTCCGTTTCAGACAAGTCAATAGGCAGTAGCTGTTGCTGCGGAGGCGATTTTTTACGCTGCCAACCTAACAAATTGGTAAGCTGTTCCGGAATAGGTAGTACCGTAGCTTTATTGTGTTGTATGAGATACAAGCATCCTTCGCTTTTTTTATCATTCCATCGGCCGGGCACGGCGAACACCTCTCTTCCATAATTACTCGCCAGTTCTGCTGTAATCATGCTACCGCCTCTTGCAGCCGTTTCTACCACCACCAAGGCATCGGCAATAGCAGCAACGATACGGTTGCGGCGTGGAAAATTATGTTTATCGGGCTTGGTGAAAATATCAAACTCAGTAAGTAATCCACCACCAGCATCGAGCATTTTTGTAGCCAAGGGTTTATGTTGGTGCGGATAAATGGTATGCAAGCCATGTGCAACCACTCCAATTGTTGGCAACTGCTGTTGTAATGCTTGTTCGTGAGCCGCAGCATCGATACCAAAAGCCATACCACTGAACACCGTTGCTTGATGATTTTTTAATGTTGCAACCAACTTTTCTGTAGCCCACTTACCATATTCGGTTGGCGTACGTGTACCAATAATACTCACACTTTTTAACGCATTTAAAGCATTGAGATTACCTTGATAGTACAGTACCGTTGGTGCATCGTAACAATGCAATAATTTTTCGGGATACTGCGAATGTGCTTTCGTGAGTATATGAATATGATGCTGTGATGCATGTTGTAGAATGTTATCTACCAAATGCCAACTTGCGAATGATTTAATAGCATCGGCTTTATGAATACCGACATGCTGCACTGCTGCAATAGCCTGTGCATCGGCTTTAAATACCGCTTCTGCACTACCAAAATGTTCGGTGAGGTTACTGGCAATAATAGTTCCTATACCTTCTACTAAGGTTAAAGCAATATCGTAATACATAGCTACGATATTAATACATAATTACATACCAATAACTTCTAATTCTGTTCGTCGGTTCAGGGCTCTTCCTTTTTCTGTAGCATTGGGAGCAATAGGCATGGTATCGCCCAAACCTTTGGCACGTAGCCTGTCTGGAACAATACCTTTTCGTACCAAGTAAGAAACTACGGCTTTGGCTCGCTGCTCACTTAAAACAAGATTGGCTTTTTTATTGCCAATACTATCGGTATGACCATTGATTTGTAACGACAAAGTAGGATTTTCATTCATAAGCTGCCATACCTGATCTAACGCTAGAATACTCTCGGTGGTTAACTTCACCTGATTGTTATCGAACAAAATATTATCGACTACCAGCTTACTACCCACGGTGATAGGACGTAGATAAATGTTTTCAAAAAAACTAGTATCAGCCTTGCCTTGGGCATACAACAATGGGCGGGTATAAAACCAATACCCTTTTCTACGAACACTCACCTGATAATTGGTGCCAATAGGTAGTGTCACAAAATAATAGCCTTCTTCATCGGTTTGTACACTACTAATTACTTTACGCGTTTGTTGATTGATAAGTACTACCCTGCTTGGCAACCCTTTTTTAGTAACAGCATCTTTTACAAAACCTTTAGTGTATAAAGTTCTTGCAGGACGTAAATGCTCTGGAAGTTCAAAGCGATAAATATCAAGTCCGCCCCTACTATCGGCTCTATCGCTTGCATAGTAGGCATCTTTACCATTACCAGCTACAAAAATGCTGCCTTCATGATCAATCGTATTGATGGGATAACCAAGGTTTTGTGGTACCAACCATTGCCCGCTGCTATCTTTTCGCACTACATACAAATCCATATTACCATATCCAGGCAAGCCATTACTGCAAAAGAAGAGGGTTTGTCCATCGGCATGCATCATAGGTGCTAATTCATCGCCTGCAGTGTTAATGGTTGCACCAACATTTTGTGCTTCGCTCCAAGTGCCATTTGCCTTTCTGTAACTTACGTAAATATCTTTCCCACCATAACCACCAGGCCTATCACTCACAAAGTACAGTGCCATTTTATCTGGACTTAATGTTGGGCCACTTTCATAAAAATCGGTATTCACTTGAGGGCCTAAATTAAATGCCTCACTCCAACCTGTAGGCGTAAACTGCGACATATAAATATCGAAATTTCCATATCCTTTATGGCCAAAGTTGCCAGCAAATACCAGCCATTCACCATCTTGTGAAATATTAATAGCACCCTTACTTGGTTCTTCATTAATACTACCATCTATAACGCCTGCTTTGCCATAAGCATGTTGTTCGGGCGTGAGTACGCTACTCATAAAATTTTCTCGAATACCTTGTGCACGGCGAGTAAATACAAACAAACTATCATCGAGTGTAATGCTAGGATAGTATTCGCTGTAAATGCTATTAATACTATCGCCCAAGTTAATTGGTGCAAACTTAATCGCTACACTTTGTTGTTGCATAGCAACAGCAAATTCATAATTAGCTTTTCGTGCCATACCGCTTTGCCTGCTTCGTTCACTTAGCTGAGGTTGTTCTAAAAATTTATGCACCGCAATTAACGCTTCTTTAAACTTACCCAAGCCTGCCAGGTTGATGGAATAAGGCAAATAAAAAAAGCCAGTATGTGTAGTATCAAAAGCCATTACTTTTTCGAACCATATAACAGCACTATCGTACACTTTTAACTCGCCATACACGCCAGCTAATGTTAAATATGGTTCATAATACGTTGTATCGGCATTAATAGAAGCTTTCAGCGTAGGAATTGCCTGCCTGAAAGCATCGTCTCTAACAAGCAATAAAGCTTGTTCATACAATGCTACAGAGCGTTTATTGTATTGCTGTTGTGCTGCGGCAACATTTACCGTAAGGTATGCTACCAAAAAAAATTTCAACCACTTCATGTCACAATGTACTGAAACGATGTTTAAAAGCTTGTTAAGTAGCAAAGGGCAGCCTAGGCTGCCCTTTGAATAAACGATACACTTACGTGTAAATGACTATTTGTACAACAACTCGTAATATTCGTGTGCCATACGATTACTATCGAACTGGAAGCGAACATCACGCATACCATTTTTCACAATATCTCTCCAAGTATCTTGACCCTCGTAGTAGAGTGGCATGATTTGCTTTTCGAGAATATCGTAGATATGGTTTAAATCGTAATCATCTTGATCATGCACAGTCATGTTTTCGTAATCGGCCATGGGGACTACGAAACCGTTGTTAGCATGATTGATGAACTCAGGAATCCAACCATCATTGGTACTGAAATTAACGGCACCATTCATAGCCGCAGTCATACCACTGGTACCACTAGCTTCACGAGGTACACGTGGGTTGTTCAACCAAACATCGGCAGCTTGTTTCATACGCTTACTCAAGGTAAGTTCGTACCCGATCACTACAGCCATGTTATCGTACTCTTTACTGATTTGTACCAAGTTATTGAACTGACTGATCGCTGGATAATCAACAGGGTAAGGCTTACCCGCCCAAATGATTTGAATTGGATATTTCGTGTTACGCATTAGAGCATCGAAACGTTCACGTTCCCATGTTAATAAGTCGGCACGTTTGTAACCCGCAAAACGACGAGCCCAAACAATGGTTAACACATTCGGATCGAATAGCTTACCTGTTTGATCGGCAACAATTTCGAAGGCTCGCTTTTTGAGGTATTGCTTTCTATCGTCGAATTTCTCGTTGTCTTTATTTTCCATAGCAGTGTACAACTGCTTATCGGCCCAATACTTCCAGTTTTGAGCATTGGTGATAGAAATAATAGGACAAATATTATTGTACTTACCCCACATACGGCGGCTAACATCGCCATGAAGCGCAGATACCCCATTACTTAACCGAGCAAAACGCAATGCAGCAAGGCTGTGGTTGAATTGATCATCTTCTGTGCCTGTTACACGGCGAACTTCATCGAGTGTTAAACCACAGAAGTAACTCATTTTGTGGCACAAATAAATATCGTGCTTTTCATTACCGGCCTCTTCTGGTGTGTGTGTGGTGAACACTAGATGCTTGCGTACCATTTCAACGCTCTTAAACTTATTGAGCAAGTAAAAAGCCGATGAAATACCGTGTGCTTCGTTTAAATGATATAAGTCTGGATTATAATTCAGTTCATCAATCAACTTAGCACCACCAACACCTAATAAAATGAACTGAGCAATTTTAGTACTCACGTTCGCATCGTACAAGCGGTGCGTAATGGTTTGGCTCACATAATCGTTCTCTGGCAGGTCGGTTGTTAATAAAAACATGGGAGCTGTTTTGAACGTTTCGGGGTTCAAATACAAAGCTTTTACCCATACCGGATGGTCGTGTACCAGAATTTGGAATTTAATACCAGTATCTTCTAAAAAGCTGTAGATTTTTTCCATCCAACCCACTTGCAGGGTTTGGTCTTGGTTACGGGCTTGGTCGTAATAACCATATTTCCACAAGATACCGATACCGATTAAGTTTTGGCGTAGCTCGTAAGCGCTACGCATGTGGCTTCCGGCCAAAAAACCTAAGCCACCACTGTATATTTTTAATGGCTGGTGAACAGCAAATTCCATTGAGAAGTAGGCTACTTTTTTCTTGTAACGCTCGTCAATAGCAAAAGGAACCTGAAAATTTCTAAAGTTCATAAACGCAGATTTCAGTTTTCAATAGTGTGCAATATAGTAGACTTTATCCAAAATGTATTTTTTACACATTAAATCATCTATAGTTGTACGATTAACGTTGGAAAGCTACATTTTAATCGGGAGATAAACTATGATTTTTTACGTGTTGAACCGCTATTACCCTTATTTGCAACAGATGGTTTCTTTTTGCGGTAAGTATCGTTAATTTGACATTTTATGCCTCGGTAGTTGCCACAGTTACCTTGCTCTTTAACCCTTACTTCGTTGCCAGCGAATGAAAATTCAATCACACAAGGGTCGCCGCTTTTTTGATATACTGCTTTTTTAGGAGCTACGAGTTTAATATTTCCTTTGATTTCGCCTTTGCAATCTGCATTTTTTTCGAAATAATAAAACAATCGATAATCGTTTTCATTAGCGCCATCACGCAAGCTTAGCAAAAACTTACCATCCTTCACATAATCGCCACTGAAAGGTTGCGTTTGTGGCAATGTATCAATAGGATTAATAATAGTAGCGGCTCTGGCTTTATCTTCATTGGTTTCTTGCATAATCAAAGAGAAACCAGAGGGTGTTAATACAGCATAGCTATTACGCGTGAATGCAGTTTCGCTGCTGCTAATTTTCTTTTCTTTCACTTGCGTAAATGTTGGCTCTTTATTTACCGTAAGGCTTTGTTTGTATCCATCTTTTCCGCTGTTATCTAACAATGGTTGCCAACCTGCAAATTTTTGCTGCTCGTTGAAGTACAATACCAAAGCGGTCAGTTTTTTATCGCCTTGCTTTGCAACGCCTAACAAGTAGGTTTCTTTTCCTTTTTCAATACGACCTAGCGGGTGTACCGACCATTTACCGGTAGCGGTGTAGCCCAACGCTTGTGCAACAGAATCGGGTACAAATTGAACGAAGGCTTTGTAACCAATGGTTAGTGTATCCATTCTGCGAGCCATAGCGGTGTCTTGCAAGGCGTAAGGCAATTTAATGTTGGGAAATGCCTGCATAAACTCGTTACGCTTAACTGGCGCATCGCCTTGTAAAGATGATTTGGGAGCATCGTTGCCACAACCAAACAGCAATACACTGCCAAGTATCAATAGGTATCTACAGAAAATAGGTTGCATATCAGAATATGAGTGGCTAAAATAGGTATTGCAATCATAGTTGCGATTTTTTTTACCGCAAGGGTAATTTTTGATTTATGAATTGCGAGATTTAGATTTGCCTAAAAATAAAATTAGTGGCACTTCAACTTTCAATTACAGAAGAAAACTACCTCAAAGCTATTTACCATTTGCAGCAAACCAACGATAAGGTAAGTACAAATGATCTTGCGGCAAGTTTGCATACAAAAGCTGCTTCGGTAACCGATATGTTGAAGAAATTAAGCCAGAAAAAACTGGTTGATTATGAGCCATACATGGGTTTCACCCTGAGCGAAGCTGGCTTGGGAACTGCATTGGCTATTATTAGAAAACACCGACTTTGGGAGTACTTTTTAGTTGAACACTTGCAATTTGGTTGGGATGAAGTGCATGCCGTTGCCGAAGAACTTGAGCACATCACAAGTACACTTTTGGTTGATCGATTAGACGCTTTTTTAGGTTACCCAAAATTTGATCCACACGGCGACCCTATTCCTGATATTAATGGTAAAATGGTGCTACTTAAACAAATTAATCTTACCGATGCACCCATTCAACATACAGTTACTGTTAGTAGCGTTGGTAGCCAAAGTACAGCTTTGTTAGAAATGCTGAAAACCAAAAACATTGGTATTGGCACGCCGTTGAAAGTACTTGAACGCTTTGCATTTGACCACTCGATGGATGTTGAAATTAATGGCAATAAACACTTAAATATTAGTCAGCAACTAGCACAATCATTATTTGTAACAATCTAACATATGGAAGCTATTGTTCAATACTTTAATACACTTACGCCTGTTTGGGCAGCTTTATTGGGCGGTTTATTCACCTGGGCAGTAACATCGTTAGGCAGCAGCTTGGTTTTTTTGTTTAGAAACGTTAGCCGTAGCATTATGGATACGATGCTTGGTTTAAGTGGCGGTATTATGCTTGCAGCCAGCTTTTTCAGCTTATTGAAGCCTAGTATTGAAATGAGCGAAACAAGCTTCCCTACCATGCCTTGGATGCCAGCTGTAGTCGGCTTTGCTTTGGGAGCTTTGTTTGTGTTTGGACTGGATAAGGTTACACCACACTTGCATTTAAATTTTCAAACAAATCAGGCAGAAGGTATTAGTACCAGTTGGCAACGCACTACCCTTTTAGTACTTGCTATTACATTACACAATATACCCGAAGGCTTGGCAGTAGGCGTAGTATTTGGTGCGGCGGCACAAGGTGTTGGCGATGCAACCATGGCAAGTGCAATTGCATTAGCCATTGGTATTGGCCTACAAGATTTTCCTGAAGGCTTTGCAGTTAGTATGCCACTACGCCGACTAGGCCTAAGCAGAAGAAGAAGCTTTGTATACGGCTCTTTATCGGCGATTGTAGAACCCATTTTTGCAGTAATTGGTGCCGTTGCGGTAATGTTTATGCAAAGCTTCTTGCCCTTTGCATTGGCTTTTGCGGCTGGCGCTATGATATTTGTAGTAGTAGAAGAAGTAATTCCGGAAACACAGCAAGATAAATTCACCGATGTTGCTGCACTTGGGTTTATTGCAGGATTTCTAATTATGATGTTTTTAGATGTAAGCCTTAGCTAATTAATCAAAAATAAATATATTTATATGCGTTTTTAATACCACGTATGTAAATGTATGATTCAAGAAAATTTGCTAGCATTTATTTGGCAACATCGCTATTACAGCAAGCAACTATACACCACCGAGGGAGAGGCCTTACGTGTTATACAACCGGGATTAAGAAATACGCATGAAGGTCCAGACTTCACCAACGCCACCATACAAGTAGACGGCACTACGCTGGTTGGCAATGTAGAGCTGCATGTGAAAGCGAGTGATTGGCACTTGCATGCCCACGCCACCAATGAACACTATCGCAATGTGGTGCTACATGTTGTTTGGTATGCCGATGCAGCAATTCATTTACCGCAAGGTATTCGCCTACCAACATTGGCATTGTGCGATTTTGTGAGCCATCATTTATTGGCACAGTATCGGCAACTCATGTTACATCAAGCGACTATTAGTTGCAGTTGGACATTACCTGCACTAAGTGATTTAGGTTGGCAAGCATGGTTAGAACGCTTGGCTATAGAACGCCTTACGGCAAAATTTAATGCTATTAGTCACCGCTTGTCTGCAACGCAACAGCATTGGGAGCAAGTACTATGGGAGCTTACAGCAAGGTATTTTGGAGGTACTGTGAATGGAGATTTATTTGCCAGTACAGCAGCACAGTTACCTGTAACTACACTTGCAAAATGTAAGCATCAGCCAGATGTTTTGATGGCACTCTGTTTTGGCACTGCACAGTTGCTACCTGTAGCATCCCATGATAACGATGCTTATACTTCGCATCTTATTCAACAATACATGTTTGGTGTTAAGGCTTATCGCATTGCAACTACACAGCATTATACACCTGCTTATTTACGCATGCGACCGCACCAATTTCCAACAATTCGGATGGCTCAGTTAGCCACATTGGTATTAGAGCAGCAACATTTGTTTTCTAGAATACTTGCAGCAGAAAATGTACAAGCGGTTAAAGACTTATTCACCACAACGGCGCCTGAATACTGGCATCACCGCTATCGTTTTAATGATGCACCTACACACAAAAAACAACCTAAAACTACAGGGGATCAGTTATTAAACAGTATTTGTATTAACGTAGTAGTACCGCTACTTTTTGCATATGGTAAGTACCATCAACAAGAACAAAGGCAACAACAAGCGATTGATTGGTTGCAGCAACTACCAGCAGAGGTGAATCATATCACTAAACAGTTTAAGCAGTATGGTGTACAGCCCAGCAACGCCATGATGTCGCAAGGATTACTACAGCTTCAACAACAGTATTGTAGTAACAAGCACTGCCTTTCTTGTGCCGTGGGCAATGCTGTACTCAAAAAAGCTACAACAACAAACGCCACATTGTAATATTTCCTGCCTTACCCCAATCGCTGATAGCCTTTTTCAAATCGGCCTGAAGCTTAACCCAAGTAACCTTACTGCCTTTTTGCTTTACTTGCATAGCAGCAGTAGCTTGGGCTAATGGCTGTAGTTGTACACTTGTTGCAAACCATGTTGTGTGTAACCGAGGTACAGCCAAACCGAGTATTAGTCCTGGTAATTGCCCCATAGTTTCGGGGCCGCTACTCACGGGTATTTCGTCGCAGTAGAAAGCAACTACTACCACACTATCGCATATTTTAGTTACCGCTTTACGGCACTCAAAGCCTGCAATGGTTCTTGTTTCATCGGTAATTCGCCACTTTAAATGGCGGATACTATCTTGTAACAAATAAGTTTTCTCAAATACATCTCTCTGAATACTTATTGTTCCTTTAGCAACTTCTTGAATAGCAATATCATTTTCAGAAGGCTTGCTATCCCACATATATTTTTGCGGTGTAGCATCTTCTAAGGCACGATAGATCGTTTTATCGGGCGTGAAAATGAGTTCATATTGTGTTGTAACAAACCGAGGAAAGTTTTTTTGCATTTCTTTCTTCCAAACATTTTCATCTTGTTCATCATCATCGCCTTCCCACATTTCGAGTAAGCTATGCTGATTAAATCGGCGTTCGTACACTACCCTTCCAGCTTGTAAGAAAGTAGCCTGTGCTATTGCTATAACATTTACCGTAAGGAAGCCTATAATTAAAATATACTTTTTCATGGATGTTTATTTTTTAGCGCCGCTTTTATTGAAGTTGTAACCTACAGTGAGCAAGCCATAGCGGCGAACCGTTTGCCAAGTGTTTTCGCTTATAAAATTGGTACTAATATTTCTGCGGAAACCCAGATACTGATTGAAAATATCGTTCACACCAAATGTAAGTTCAAGCTGATCTTTCTTACCTAATAATCGCTTGATATTAGAACTTACGTAAAAGATATTTCGCTGATTGGCAAACACCTCAGTGCGCTGATATAAATCGATGGTAGCATCAATAGTGAGTATCCACTTTTTAGTAAGCTTCATGGTTGCATTTGGGTTCATACTATAACTCCAATAGCGTGTGGTAGTATTGTTATTAATGCTGCTCTTACTAATGTTGTAAGTGGCACTCATATTAATCCAATAATTAATCCATTTTTCACCCCAGTAGCCGCTATAAATTTCGAAACTATGTGCTTGATTATCGGTAATGTTTTTTTGTTGATTGATAATGTTCACAAAGCGGTTGATACTTGGGTTATAGCTTACATTTAAGTTGATAGATGGAGCAACATCGAACCCGTACGATAAATAACCGCCAATGTTGTAGTTACCATTAACGTTCACAGTTTGATTCACACGTCGGCCAAGTGTATCAATAGTATTAGCATTAGTAATGGCATTGTCTGTGAAGTTAGCGTAGGCTGAAATGTAGATATTTCTGCTTCTTAGTACTTTATAATCGCTGAAATTAAGATTGAAGTTGTGATTGAATGCTTGCTTTAAATTCGGGTTACCAATGGTAATATTTAAAGGATCGCTGTTATCAATCAGTGGTTGAATTTGAGCTAAAGTTGGATTGGTGTTGCTGCCACGATAGCTAAGATTAAAGCGTCGCTGCTTTTTAATTCGCCATTCTATACTGGCTTGCGGTAAAAAGTTATTGAAGAAAATACTACGCGTTGTTTTTAAACGCAAATCTTCTTGATCGAATGTAGTACGACCTACTTGCGAACCTAGTGAAGCCGTAACTTTTTTGCCTGCATAACGAAAGTTAACGCCACCACTGTTGTTCAGGGTATTAAAGATGAAATGATTACTTAACGAGTCTATCAAGCGGTCATATTTACCGCCAGGCACAGACCGTTCGTAGGTGTTACGTTCTGCATCGTTTCGGTTGATGGCGATACTATAGTTAAACTCTAAAAATGTTTGCTTCCATAACGGCTCAGTGTACGTAGCCTTTGTGGTAAGTGTAGTTTGGGTAGACCTACTTGTTTTGTTCTGATCGATAAGATTACTTAGTACCTGACTACCTGCTTTATCGAAGAATATATTATTGGCTTCTAAATAGCCGTTATAGCTGGTATTATTTCCCGTAAGGTCTACATTCAAACTCATTGTTCTACCAGCTTTTTTGAAACGCTTACGGTAAAAGATATTGGCATCCCAAAGATTGTTTTCATCTTTCCCACGGGTAATTCGATCGCTGGTGTTAATGCGGGTACCCTCTTCGCTAATACTTTCACCAAGCATACGCTGAAAAGCATCGCTACGTTGAAATGTTGATTTAGCAGTTGCTTTTAAAGAACTGGTAGAATCAATCGTGTATTCGTAAGTACCAAAAATACGATTACGATGCCGGTTGCTGTTAAAAGTAGTTCTAGAGGTATTCACAAAGCTAGTATCGGGTAAAATCGTTTGTGTGGTGTTGGTTCTGAAACCACTTACCCTTTGATCGTTCAGTTGATAGTTAAGGTTAATGTTATTTTTGTCTTTATTCCATTTATTACCAAACATCAAACCTGCATTAACAGCTTGTGGTAGTCCTTGTCCGCTACTCCATTCATCGCCATTACTATACATGTACATGCTACCATCGTCACTAATTACAGTAGTTCTATCGGCATCGGTACTATACTTTTCTCTTTCGTTCCAGTTAAGACTTTGAAACTGTGTGTTATCGGTAGTAACGTAGCCTGCAATTTTACGCTTCGCCTTAAAGGCATTGAACAATAGTTTGGCTCGGTAATACTGATCAAAATCTGTACTACCTTCCATTTTGCCGAAGTATCCTTTCTTGGCACTTTCTTTAAGTTCTACGTTAATGGTTCGAGCCTTTTCGCCATCATCAATACCAGTGAATGCAGCTTGATCACTTTTTTTATCAAACACTTGTAATTTATCAACAGCATCGGCTCTGAGGTTTTGGGCTACCACTGCGGGATCGTCGCTAAAAAACTCTTCTCCATCTACTAGAATGCGTTCTACTTTTTGTCCTTGTGCTACAATTTCGCCTTTGCCATTCACTTGAATACCTGGTAAGCGTTTGAGTAGTTCCTGCACATTGGCGTTTGCATCTACCTTAAAGCTATCGGCTTTATACTCAATGGTATCGCCTCGCATGCGAATGGCAGCTACTTTTTGCTTTACAATAACCTCTTCTAATAATTTGGCTTTTGTTACCAACGATACTTCACCCAATGCCAACACTTTGTTACTTGGTACTTCGATCAGATCTGCAAACTCAACATAGTTCGGATAAGTAATTTTAAGTATGTATTTACCTTGCGGTAAATCATTTACTGTAAAGGCACCTTTATCGTTGGTTCTAACAAAACGAATCAGTACAGAATCTTTAGGGTTGATCAAAGCTACAACGGCCAAATGCAAAGGCTGTTTATTGATAGTATCTTTCACTACACCGCTTACACCTTGTTGCGCCCAAAGCATGATAGCGAATAAGCAACTAAAGGCCGTAAGCAAAAATTGTTTTTTCATGCAGTTAGTTAGTTTAGTATTTAGCCTGTATCTTGGTTAACCAATATTCAATCATTTACGAAAGCTTAGGTTTTTTTATTGTGGTAAATGGTTGTTAAAAAATGTTCAACGGTAATATGAGCACCACATCACGAAAGTCAGCCGACAAATCGAACAACGATAACAAGCATGTGAATACAGTAGCAACTTCTGTGAATACAGCCATGCAACGTTATGAAGACACACATTTTGTTGACACTACCAAACCTGTTTGGAATTACAGTATTTTTTCAGAAGAAGATGTTCGCAATTTTCAAAGAGGTACACACTACCGATTGTATGAGCTATTTGGCAATCACCATCAACAGGTATTAGCAACCGAAGGTTACTACTTTGCAGTGTGGGCACCCAATGCCACAGCAGTATTTGTTAGCGGCGATTTTAACGATTGGAACAATACTACACACCCGCTGTTTGTTCGGCTAGATCATTCTGGTATTTGGGAAGGTTTTATACCGCATGTAAAAAAAGGCGATGCCTATAAATATCACATTCATGGTTTTAAAGGGGTTCGGCTTGATAAAGGCGATCCGTTTGCCAGACATTGGGAAACTCGACCTAAAACAGCATCGAAAGTATGGGATACTTGGTACGAATGGAGCGACTATGAATGGATGGAGCAACGCAAGCAACACAACAGCCTGGCAGCGCCATGGAGTGTGTATGAAGTGCATTTAGCCAGCTGGCTTCGCCCCGATGCCAACGATCCTGAAACCTATTTAAGCTATGCGATGATCGCCGAAAAGCTTGTTCCTTATGTACAAGCAATGGGCTTTACGCATGTTGAACTGATGCCTGTAATGGAACACCCGTTCGATGGCAGTTGGGGCTACCAAGGCACTGGTTATTTTGCACCAACAAGCCGTTTTGGAACGCCGCAAGACTTTGCATTTCTTGTTGAAAGTTTCCATAAAGCTGGTATTGGCGTTATTTTAGATTGGGTTCCATCGCACTTCCCGTACGATAGTCATGGCTTGTTCATGTTCGATGGCACGCATACGTACGAATATGCCGATATGCGAAAAGGATACCACCCCGATTGGAACAGCTATATTTTCAATTATGCCCGTGGTGAAGTAAAGAGTTTTCTAATTAGTAGTGCACGCTATTGGTGTGATATCTTTCATGCCGACGGCCTTCGTGTAGATGCGGTGAGTAGCATGCTTCGCCTCGATTATAGTCGTAACCAAGGCCAGTGGGAGCCTAATATTTTCGGCGGTAATGGCAACTTAGAAGCTATTGCGTTTATTAAAGACATGAACGAAACGCTTTATCGCGATTTTCCGGATATACAAACCATTGCCGAAGAAGCAACCGACTGGCCGGGTATTAGCAAGCCTACATTTGAAGGCGGATTAGGCTTTGGCATGAAATGGATGATGGGTTGGATGCACGATACGCTAGACTATTTTAAAATGGATCCTATCTATCGGCAGTTCCATCAAGATAAGTTTACGTTTAGCATGATGTATTTTTATGATGAAAACTTCATGCTACCACTTAGCCACGATGAAGTAGTACATGGTAAAAGCCCCATGCTTTACAAAATGCCTGGCGATGAATGGCAGAAATTTGCCAACCTCCGTTTACTATACACTTACATGTTCACCCATCCGGGAGCTAAGCTACTGTTCATGGGTAACGAAATTGGCAGCAGCGTAGAATGGAATTACCAAAGTGCTTTACCTTGGCACCTGTTAGATTTCGTGAGCCATGGTGGTTTGAAATATTGTATTCAACAGTTGAATCAGTTGTACCGTAATTATCCTGCATTGTACGAACATCAATTTACACCAGATGGTTTTGAATGGCTCGATTTAAATCATCGGGATCTTAGTGTACTGAGTTACAAACGAAAAGGCAAAAAACCGAAAGACGATGTTATTGTGATTCTAAACATGACACCCGTTGTTCGTAACGATTGGAAGCTGTATGTGCACCAAAAGAAAAACTGGAAGGAGGTATTTAACAGCGACGATAAAGCTTTTTGGGGTACTGGCGATGTATACAACCCTTCCATCAAACAAGTATTGGTCGATAAAAAAACTAAAACCTACGAACTTACAGTTCACTTACCAGCATTGAGTGCTGTTGTACTTGCTTAGATACGATCAACGGCGGCCTTTGGCCGCCGTTGATCGTAATTACTACACTTGCTTTCCTTACGGTAAATGATAGATTGCAATCACATCATTTACCCTAAGGTATTAACGATAATCTTCTTCATTAAAATCAGATTCATCAAAATTTAGATTATCTAAATTCACCATACTTCCTATTAAATCTTTGAATACAATTTTGCCTTCGATGGTTTGCTTACTAATGAGGCTGTAACTTGCCAAACCGTGCAATACAAACTCCATCAATAAAGCAGCCTCTCTTTCATTGGCATGTGGATACAACTTTTTAACTAAACCAAATAAGCCATCTACTTTGTATAAAGCCAACAGTTTATCGGCATCTTTCATGTCTACTAAAATATCAATGAAATTACCTGCATCGAACCAACGCGTAATTGCTTTATAGATGTTTTCTTCTTCTGGTTTTTCATCGGCACTTTTCTTACCAACAACACGCTTTTTCTTTTGCTTTTCGGGGTTGGGGAAATAGTTAACGAATTGAGCACGTATTGCTTTATCTAACAAATTCAATGCTACCTGATACGGCCCTTCTTGCTCACCTTCGTACACCAGTTCTATCTTACCGGTTATAGCGGGAATAATACCTGCCAAATCGCTTACCCACACTTGGGTTTGAGCTTCGTTATGAATAATACTTCTGCGTTCTGCACTACTTACCGCATTTTCAAATGCTGCAATGGTTAAGCGAGCACTTACACCACTTTTTTTATCTACAAACTCGCTGTTACGTGCTTCAAAAGCTACTTGCTCGATCAATCGTTTAATTAAATCGCTAACAACAACTTTCGCCTGCTGCTGCGGTAGTATGGCAGCCTCTTGTTCTGTAATGGCTAAGGCTGTTTCAATATCTTTCGGATAGTGCGTTAAAATTTGACTTTCAATTCTATCTTTCAATGGAGTAACAATACTGCCACGATTGGTGTAATCTTCTGGATTCGCCGTAAATACAAAAAGTATGTCTAAAGGCATACGTAGTTTAAAACCGCGAATTTGTATATCGCCTTCTTGCAAAATATTGAATAGTGCTACTTGTATGCGAGCCTGCAAATCGGGCAATTCGTTGATAACAAAAATGCATCGGTTACTACGCGGTATAATACCATAATGAATTACTTCTTCATCGGCAAAATTCAGACGCAAGTTGGCCGCCTTGATAGGGTCGATATCGCCAATTAAATCGGCTACACTTACATCGGGTGTTGCAAGCTTTTCGCCATATCGTTCGCTACGGTGTACCCAATGAATTGGGGTATCATCGCCATGTTGGGCAATGAGATTTTTAGCGTATCTACTCAACGGCTGCAGCGGATCGTCGTTCACTTCACTACCTGCAATAACGGGGATATACTCGTTGAGCAAATGCACCATTTGTCGTGCCATACGCGTTTTAGCTTGTCCGCGAAGGCCTAAAAATAAAATGTTGTGCCTACTTAGTAGTGCTCTTTCAGTGTCGGGTATTACTGTATCATCGTAACCCATAACACCTGGGAACGGATTTTCTCTGTTGCGTATGGCAGCTATTAAATTATCACGTACTTCTTCTTTAATAGACTTAGGTTGGTAGCCACTTGCTTTTAGTTGCCCCAAAGTTTTTATCGCTTGCACATTCATAGTTCTTGGGTTATTGCCCTTGCGGTAAATGTGATACTGTGAGGTAACATTTACCGTAAGGTATTAGTATACAGTTTTTCTTTTGCCACTCTCAAAATCGCGGAAGATGAACGAACCGAGCTTGTCTAAACTTGCGAAGAAAGCCTTGCCATGATTGGTTTCGGTAAATTCTTGCACGAAGCGTTGTAAATACGGATCGCTGGCGATCATAAATGTGGTGATTGGAATTTTAAGTTTTTTGCATTGTGCCGCCATGTTAATGCAGCGATTCACAATTTTACGATCGAGACCAAAGCTGTTTTTGTAATAACGACCACCTATTTTTAAGCAAGTAGGCTTGCCATCGGTAATCATAAAAATTTGCTTGTTGGTATTTTTTCTGCGACGCAATATATCCATCGCAAGTTCAAGCCCAGCAACGGTATTGGTATGGTATGGACCCACTTGTAAGTAAGGCAAATCTTTGATTTCAACAGGCCACGCATCGTTACCGAATACCACAATATCGAGCGTATCTTTTGGGTATTTGGTAGTAATGAGTTCGCTCAACGCCATTGCCACTTTTTTGGCTGGTGTGATACGATCTTCGCCATACAAAATCATGCTGTGGCTTATGTCAATCATTAACACCGTACTTGTTTGCGCTTTAAAGTCGGTTTCACGAATATGTAAGTCATCTTCATGCATTTGAAACCGCTCAATACCGTGGTTGATTTGTGCGTTGCGAATACTTTCTGTAAAATCGATCTGCTCTAAGAGATCTCCAAACTGGTAAGGACGAATATCGGGTGCAATATCATCGCCTACGCCCGGTTTAAATGTTTGGTGATTGCCTTGCTTACTCTTTTTGAGCTTACCGAAAATTTCTTCAAGACTTCGCTTGCGAATTTGTTGTTCAGATTTTGAAGTCAACGATATGCTACCGTCGGGGTTATCATCTTTAATGTAGCCGTTCTCCTTCAAATCGTCAATAAAGTCGCCCATACCATACTCATTATTAGTGAGTTGATATTGCTTATCGAGTTCGTTCATCCATTGCAGCGCCTCGCTTACATCGCCGCTGGTGTATGTAAGCAACTGCATGAAAATATCGAGCAGTTGTTCGAACTTATTCTTCTGCTCGGCATTGGGGTTAAAACGTATAAATCGGTTACCTAACATAATAGCAATGAAGCTACATAATGTAACTACACTACCATAACACCTCAACACCCATTTAAGTTGCCTGTACCGAAAATTGCTGATTTGGTAAACACACAAGGGGCGGCCGATGGCCGCCCCTTGTGCATTAAAAACAAAACATCATTATTTCTTTTGCTCTTTCGCCCAAGTGTCTTTTAAGGTAACTGTTCTGTTAAACACCATTTTTTCTGTTGTACTATCAGGATCTATTACGAAATAACCCTTACGTAAAAACTGATAGCGCTGATCTGCGGTACTAGTTGCTAAAGCAGGTTCGGCAAAAGCAGCACCTACCACTTCTAAAGAGTTAGGGTTGATATACTGCTTGAAATCACCTTCTGCTTCATCTAAATCTTCCACCGTGAATAAGCGATCGTACAAACGCACTTCGGCAGGTATAGCTTGTGCCACACTCACCCAATGCAGGGTGCCTTTTACATGTACGCCGCTGGTATCGTTACCACTTTTACTGTTGGGCAAGTAACTACAACGCACTTCAACTACTTTGCCATTGGCATCTTTCACTACCTCATCGCATTGAATGATGTAGGCATGTTTGAGGCGTACCATTTGCCCCGGAGCCAAGCGGAAGTATTTTTTGGGCGGGTTTTCCATAAAATCTTCCTGCTCAATGTATAGCTCTCTACTGAATGGAATATCGCGGTACGTAGTATTCGGATCTTCAGGATTATCCTCACCTTGTAATATTTCAACTTGTGCCTCAGGATAGTTCGTAATAACCACTTTTAAAGGATCGAAAACCACCATCCGGCGTAGCGCTACTTTATTCAAATGTTCTCTTACACAAAACTCAAGCAAGCCTACATCTACTAAATTTTCTCGTTTTGCAATACCAATTCTATCGCAAAACTCTCTGATGCTTTCAGGTGTATAACCACGGCGACGTAACCCACTAATGGTAGGCATACGTGGATCATCCCAACCTGCAACGTGTTGCTCATTAACCAATTGCAACAACTTACGCTTACTCATTACCGTGTACGTAAGGTTACGACGGGCAAATTCATACTGCTTGCTCGGATAAATACCTAATTGTTCTATAAACCAATCGTATAATTCACGATGCGGTACAAATTCCATGGTACAAATGCTATGCGTAATGGCCTCAATACTATCGCTTTGGCCATGTGCAAAATCGTACATCGGATAAATACACCATGCATCGCCAGTTCGGTGGTGATGTGCATGTTTGATACGATACAAAATCGGATCTCTCATGAGCATATTCGGACTGGCCATATCAATTTTAGCTCTCAACACTTTAGCACCGTCGGGAAATTCACCCGCCTTCATAGCAGCGAATAATGCTAAGTTTTCGGCTACAGTACGTTCCGCATATTGGTTACGATATCCGGGTTGTGTTGGCGTTCCTTTTTCGGCTGCAATAGCTTCGCTGGTGCTATCATCAACGTAAGCTAACCCCTTTTCAATAAGGGTTACAGCATAATTATAGAGGGTATCAAAGTAGTCGCTGGCATAAAACTCATTTTTCCATTCAAAGCCAAGCCATTTGATATCGTTCTTGATGCTTTCAACATATTCCGTATCCTCTGTTACTGGGTTGGTATCATCAAATCGAAGGTTGGTATAGCCTGGATATTTTTTGGTGAGTCCAAAATTCAAACAAATACTACTGGCATGCCCCATGTGCAAGTATCCGTTCGGTTCTGGTGGAAAACGGGTTACGATATGCGGGTATTTGCCTTCGGCTAAATGTTTTTCTATGATTTCTTCTAAGAAATTCAAACTTTTCTCTTCGCTCATGTTGCATTTATTGGTGGCCAAAGTTAAGGTATACAGTGTTTTTGCCCATAAGTATTACGCCTTACGGCAAATGCTTACGCATTTACCGTAAGGTATACTGACAACCCGCTGTTAATAGCCGAAAAACTTGATTCTACGTAGCAGAATAACGCATATGTAGTATTGCCGGTGGCTACATGCTGGCGTTGCTTTGTTGTACTAAAACATACAAACATGAAACGTTACATTTTGGTTTCAGTAATGGCTACCGCAGCTTTAACTACGCAGGCACAACTGCAAGTAAGTACGCAGAGTTTAGACCTGGAAAGCATTAACAAGCATAAAAATTGGAAAATTATTGATGCCGGCATTGATAGTACTTCGCAGAAAACGTATGTAAAATTTGCCTCCGCATCGTGTGATATTGATAAATCGACCATTGGCAGCATGACTACCACCACCTTTAAAGGATTAGCGTGGAAGGTAGACAAGTTACTGTTCGACCAAGGATTCAATTACTTATCTAATGATGCAAAAACGTACCGCAACACTTTTGAAGCCATTAACAACAACGAACAGGTGTATGGCAAAAAATACAATGCTATTCTAGCAGGTGGTATTGGCGGCGCTTTAAGCGGTGCAGCAACACCAACAGGACCGATTGACAACACTTACATGGGAACTGTAATTGTAACTGGGTTTGCCAACATTACTGGTTTCAAGATTGGTTCTTCACGCATTGGCATTGAAGTAGGTGGCGAATCTGGTAAATGGAAACCAGATGCATGCTTTGAAAATCCGGCCATTTTTAAAATAGATAATGTACCCGCGAAGGAAGAGAAAGGACAAAGATGGATTCCGATATTCAACCACCCTATTCCTAATGGCGGACATATTTTATTCAATACCAGTGGGGTGAATCCTGATGAAACAAAACAGCACTACATCTTTAGAAAGTATGATCAAAGTGCCTCTATCGTTAAGCATATTGCATTTACATTCGACTACCAATGCTTGATGTATGCTAAAGAAATTGAAATGGCACCTGGCCAATTTGACTATGTATTTGTGAGTCTGCCAATTCACTATAAGCGTTCAAGTGCCAAGGTAGCTCCTGCCAATCAGTATGAATACATTAGAATTGATGGAAACACATTTGAGATAAAGCATAAAATTACCATAACTGCTCCGCATTCGCTTTGGAAGATTAATCAGGTATATGAACAAGATGGTGCGGTGTACTTATGTGGCGATGCTGGTAAAGACGCAACCACCTATCAAGATTTTAGCATTCCTAAAGCATCTGATTATCCGAACTTTCAGATTGCTAAGATTGAAAACGGCAAGCTAGCCTATATCACCCTTATTAAAGAAGAAGATATTCAAGCCAAGTTTCAACCCGTTAACGAAGAAAAAGTTAAGGCTGAAATGAGTTTGAAAATAATGGATGTTCAGCTACACGTTGCCAACGGGAAATTAATATTTAGTGGTCAGCAAACGGATAACGGTGCCAGAGGTGATGCCATGATTGCTGCCATATTTACCAATAATGGGCAACTAGAAAAAGTATTAGCAAAAGCAGCAACATTTTCGAAGGGTAGCTTTGTGTTTTCCAAAGATTTTAAAAAATGTTATTGGCTTATACAAGATGTTACCGAGTACAACAGATGGGATAGGAAATCGGGTATCATTACGGCGAAAGAGGCTAAGCAAGTATTAACAGCACTTAGTATTGCAACCTATGATTTAGACAATCAATCGCTGCAATACCAATCTTTAGCCAATGACGCCTGGGGTGTGCAGTATAATAATACCATCTTGTACAATACAGCGAACGAAGTAGTGTTACTCGGGGGCAAACTCACTAGAAAAGCGAAAGAAAGTGAGCTCGTATTTATTAGTATCAGAAAGTAAAAAAATGCATCTACTTGTACATAAGCTACTGGCACTTGCTGGTAGCTTGTGTATTTGTATTGATAGATTAAAGTGCTATATTATACACGCCAAAACATGCAACCATGAAAATATTCCTTTCCATTTGGGTGATACTGTGCACGCATATTGCTTTTGCACAACCCAAACAAACCAAGAAGGAACTACTCAACGCCGACACACTTAAACTGAATAAAGCCTACTATCTTGATTCGGCAAATATCAGAAACCACTTAGATTTCATATTTGACAACTTCAGAAGCGATTTAGGTAATACAATTTCGATTTGTACTTTTTTGTATCACAAAAGTGCAGAGATTAAGAATAAAAAACTAATGGCTAGTGCATTAAACATTCAAGGTTCAATTTATGCACTTAAAAACGATTACTCAAAGGCAACAGCACTGTACATAGAAGCCGCTACATTATTCGAAGCCATTAACGAACCTTACTCTTCGGCTATCATTTATAACAACTTAGGGCTTCTTTACAACAACACCAATAATAAACGTACTGCACTTGAATATTTTCAGAAAGGTATTTCCATCGCTGATGCTAATGCGCTTCAAAAACCTAAAGCACTTATTTATAATAATCTTGCCAATCTCTACATTACACAAGGTGATTTAAAGAAAGGATTGATCTATGCTATTAAAGCCGACTCACTTTTTGCCATTCTAAAAATGACCACAGAACAAGCTGTTAGTTCTAACTTGATTGGTGCGATTTACTTTTATCAGGCTAACTATAATAAGGCTGTAGATTACTATAAAATCTCGTACCAACTTTCTATTGGTTCTGGCGACTTACACTCACAAAATATTGCATTGAGTAACATAGGTGAAGTATATGCTTTACAAAAAAATGCGGAAGCATTAAATATTTTGAAATCACCAGAACAGTACTTCAAATCTATCAACGATTATGTGAACCTACAACAAGTATACAGCCATTACACATCTTACTACAAAAACATAAATGACTATGCAAATACGATTCAGTATTTGGAAAAACTACGCGTAGTAGACGCACTTTTATTTGATTCTACACAAAAGAAATCAATCATTTTTTATCAAACCAAGTATGAAACACAACAGAAAGAAAATAAGATTCTCATCTTGTCAAAAACCGATTCAATCAAGTCACTGCAAATTGTTGCACAACAACTAGCAATTAGTAAAAATCAGTACCTGCTTGCACAACAAAAACTAGCCTTATCTGGAGCAAGATTGAAAATGGTGGAAGATAGCCTACAACTGATTGCCCAAAGCGAAACAATTTTAAAAACACTCCTCGATGCTTCAAAGAAGCAAGAGAAAATCAATGATTTAAACAAAAATTCACTACAACAGCAATTGGTGTTGCAAGAAAAGCAGTCGGCCATCAATCAAAAAAACGCAACCATTGGTATTATTGGATTAGTGGCCTTTATTTCACTACTACTTGGCTACGGCTTTTACAGGAAAAAACAACTAGAACAACAAGCAGCACTCGCAAAAGAACAAGCTGCACACCGACAGAAATTAACACAGGCTGTTATTGAAGCAGAAGAAGCAGAACGAAAACGTATTGCCGCCGATTTACACGATGGTGTTGGACAATTATTTAGTGCCGTAAAAATGAATCTAAATGGCTTACTCGATAGAATTGAAATCAATAAAACTGAAGATAAATTTTTAGCAGAAAAAACCATGGCACTTGTTGATGAAAGCTGCAAAGAAGTTCGTGTGATTAGTCATAAAATGATGCCCAACTTTTTACTGAAAAGTGGTATAGCTAGCGATATTAGAAGTTTTATAGAAAAAATTGATGAAAGCACGCTTAAGATTCATTTTGAAACCAAAGGCTTTAAGGAGCAACTAGAGTTCAATGAAGAAGTAATTCTCTACAGGGTGATACAAGAACTTATTAATAATGTTATCAAACATGCCAAAGCCAATACACTTGAATTATCGTTAGAAAGAACCAACAAAGAAATTATTGTACTAGTTGCCGATAATGGTGTTGGATTTGATTTTAAAAATACCAATCAGGAAAGTGGACTTGGTTTAAAAAATATTATGGTGCGTATTGCTTACCTAAAAGGTACCATTACGTATGCACAGAATAAACCTACAGGCACACTGGTAGAAATCAATGTACCCATTGCTTAAAATACTACAAATGCGTTATTGCTGTGAGGATAGATAGTTTTCACTTTTGTATAGTTAACGTTAACAATTCATCATTCACAAAACCAAAACTTTACAAAATGAAAAAAATCTTCATCTTACTATCTGTAGTACTTTCAATGAGTGCTTGTACCAGAGAAAGTGACACGCCTGAAACATCGGCAACTGCTAGCTGGAAGCTTGGCACTACCACCTATACACAGGCATTTGCGATTAAACAGAATGCCGGCGTTTTTGTACAATATCTTGCATTAGATAGAATGTATTCAAGTGCAGAGTTATCGAACAATTCTAACTCAACTAAAACGTTTAATGGATTTATGTTAATGTTTAAAACAGCGCCAACTGCAAGTGCTCGTTACAAAATTGTATTCAAGCCAGACCCAACTTTACTTGCTGCAGATGAAATGATGTTTTCTATGCAAGACCGAACATTAAATAAATCTTATTACTCAACCAACACAACTGCAACAGCCGATGTTCAGGTAATCAGTGGAAAAATTAAAGTTACCATTCCGAACACTACCGTTCAGCAAGAAGGTTCAGCAACGCCTGTAACCACCGATGCATCAGGTACTTTTATTGAACCATAAGATTGATAGAGCTAAAATTTGTTTGTATGAAAAAAATTCCAGTCGCTATTGTAGACGATAAACGTTTATTAAGAAATACCCTTTCAGAACAACTACAATATTCAAAAGAAGTTGAAGTATTGTTTACAGCAGAACATGGTATCGATTTCTTACAACAAATGGAAGAAAAACAACCAACACAATACCCATTAGTGGTACTCATGGATATTGAGATGCCTGAAATGGATGGACTAGAAACAGTACTTATTGCGAAAGAAATTTATCCCGACATCCAGTTTTTAATGCTTACAGCATTCAGTGAAGATGAAAAGATATTTGAAGCTGTTCGTGTTGGCGCAAGTGGCTACTTGCTAAAAGACGAAAAAATACCAAGAATCATTGCATCAATACAAGCATTAATCGATGAAGGTTCAGTACCAATGTCTCCCATCGTTGCTAGAAAAACATTAGCGATGTTGAGAGCTACAGAGAAGCCCGCACAACAACCCATCTTAGCTGAAACTGAAAGCAACTTCCTTTCTAGTAGAGAAATGGAAATTTTAAATGGTATCGTTGATGGATTAAACTACAATGAAATCGCAGAAAAACTGTATATCAGTCCACATACCGTACGCAAGCACATCGCTAATATCTACGAGAAGTTACACGTATCTAACAAAACAGCAGCCATTAAAATAGCACTCAAAAAAAAATGGTTCTCTAAATAAAAGCTGCTACCCTCTCACTCATTTACTTAACAACAGTCATTCACATTTACGCATCAGTAAAAGTGAACTAACACACTTTTACCCAAAAATTACATTATGAAAAAAATATATTCAATTGCAGTTTTACTGTTAGCAAGCTGTATCAGCTATGCACAATCAACCAACTACAAAGCCTTTAAGGTTAATCTAGGTATCGGCTATGCCATTCCCTCAACTACAACTAGCGGAGGCACTAGTGGTGGTGCTGCTTTTAGCCTAGAACCTCAGTATCGCATTAACAACAAAATCAATGTAGGCTTACGCATCGAAGGTGCTGCTGTTGGAAGTGTAAATACAGGTAGCGGCAATGCCGATGTAAGCGTACTAAGCTCTTATACAGCAAGTGGCGAATATTATTTTAAACCCAGTGGATTCCGACCATTTGCAGGTGTAGGCGCAGGCATCTACCGTCTAGCCAATGCAAGTGTAAGTGCAAGTAGTGGTAGTAGCTCACCTACTATTAATCAAAGTGGTTCTAAATTCGGCTTCTATCCTCGTTTTGGTTTTGAAACGGGTCATTTTAGGGTTACAAGCGAGTACAATGTGGTTGCCGATGGTGGTTATTTATCCTTCAAACTTGGCTTTTTCTTCGGTGGTGGAAAAAAGTAGTAGCACGAGGCAATTCATTATTACAAAGCTTCAAAATAGTTTCGCTAGGGGGTTTAGGGGATTGTACAGTAGTACGTCCCCTTTTATCTGTAATGCAGCTAACACCAATTACATTCGCTTACTGCTTGTAAATTCTGTGGTTTAGCAGCGTATTTGATGCAGCAACCGTATTTTTGCACCTCATTTTAAGTTATAACAACACAACAGTATGGGACGCATATTTGAAGTACGTAAAGCCACCATGTTTGCCCGTTGGGATCGCATGGCTAAGCAATTCACACGTATTGGTAAAGAAATAGTAATTGCGGTGAAGGCTGGCGGTGCCGATCCTGCAACCAACCCTGCACTTCGTCGCTGTATGCAAAACGCCAAAAGCGTTAACATGCCTAAAGATCGTGTTGAAGCAGCGATCAAAAGAGCTCTTGGAAAAGATACCACCAACTACGATGAAATTTTGTACGAAGGCTATGCTCCACACGGTGTTGCATTGTTGGTAGAAACAGCTACCGATAACCACGTACGTACCGTTGCCAACGTTAAAAGTCATTTCAACAAAGGTGGCGGAAGCCTTGGTAATAGTGGTAGTGTAAGCTTTCAGTTTAAAAAAATGGGAGTATTTAAACTCAAAAACGAAGGCTTAAACATCGATGATTTAGAACTTGAATTGATTGATTTTGGCTTAGAAGAACTCGGTGAAAGTAACGACGATGAGGGTAACAGCATTATCGTACTTCGCTCTGCCTTTGTAGATTTTGGTAATCTTCAAAAAGCACTAGAAGAACGTAACATTGCTACGTTGAGTGCTGAAATCGAGTGGATTCCAACCACTACGGTTCCCGTAACCGATGCACAAGCAGAAGATGTTAGTAAGCTCATTGAACGCTTAGAACAAGATGATGATGTGAGTAAAGTGTTTCATAACATGGGATAAATATAGAGCCTCTGTACAGAGGCTTTTTTGTTAGTATACCTTACGGTAAATGACCAATCGCAACTATCATATCGTATTATTTGATGGCCATTGCAACCTTTGTAGTGGCGCAGTACAATGGATTATTCGTCGTGATAAAAAAGATAATTTCCGATTTGCTTCATTGCAATCACCCATAGCAGCACAACTGCTGAAAAATATTGATACCCAAGCATTGAATAGTATGGTTCTTGTTACGCCGCATCAAATGCTAACTGAGAGTAACGCTGCTTTAGCAATAGCCAGGTTGCTACCCTTTCCGTGGCGTTGGCTGGGCTGGGCAGGTTTACTTTTACCGCAAGGTATTCGTAACTATTGCTACCGTTGGATTGCTCAACATCGGTATCGTTGGTGGGGACAAAAAAAAGAATGCTGGGTACCCAACCCAGCATTACAAGCAAAATTTTTATCGTAATCGTTCTAAGAAATCGTCTACTTTTTCGGGTGATATGCCAGCGGTTAATCCACCTTTTATTTTGATGTAACCACCATCGCTTTTTACGTACTCGGTTACTTCGTTCAGGTTCACAATGAACGATTTGTGTGTTCTTAAAAAGATGGGTACTTCTGCTAACACATCTTCAAAATGTTTTAAATTTTTACTTGCCAATAAGGTAGCGCCATCGGCAAGGTGCAAAGTGCTATACGCCCCTTCTGCTTTGATCATAATGATATCGGCAGGCTTGTAAAATTTAAGTGCTTGCCCGCTTGGTACTACAATACGCTTTTCTTGCCAGGTATTGTTACCTAAATTAGACTGTAGTGTTCGCAGCTGTGCTACTTGTGTACTAGCATCCTGACGTTTTACAAAACGCTCTACGGCTTCTACTAACTGTTCATGTTGTATTGGCTTTAGCAAGTAATCAATAGCACTGAATTTGAATGCTTGTAAGGCGTATTCGTTATAAGCAGTTGTAAATATTACGCTGAAGTTAATTTCATCGTCGTTAAAAAAATCGAGCAACTCCAAACCACTATGGCCGGGCATTTCGATATCTAGTAAAACAAGGCTTGGCTTATATTTTTTGATGGCTTTTACACCTGTGGCTAAATCTTCGCACAAAGCAGCAACGGTAAGTTGTGGGCAGTATTGCTCAATAACAGCTTGTAGCAAATTACGAGCCCTTGCTTCGTCGTCTATGATAATAGTTGTGTACATGGTAGTACAAAGGTTTAAAATATTGGGTTTTGTTTGCTTGATTGGTTTCACAAAAGCAAGCTTTCATTTTATGAGGCAGGCTGCCTTACTGTAATGAAGGGAATATGAATTGTAACAGTGGTTCCGCTTGCATTTCCGTGCTCATCGTATTTATCAGTATAATGTAATGAAATAGCATTGGAGCCGAGGCCTCTGTTCAAAATCTCGAGTCGCTTTTCGTTCGCCGATGTTGCAAATGAGTTATGTCGCTTTCGTTTGAGTGCATTGAGTTGTAAGCTCCGCTCTCGTCCAATACCATTATCATCAATCGTAACTTGAATGCCATTTTCACGAAGTTCGAAGGCAACAGTTACTTTTTTAGCACCTCGCTTATGCAGTAACCCGTGCTTGATGGCATTTTCTACATAAGGCTGTATCAGCATACTGGGAATGTGAATCAACTCAATAGAAATGTCTTTTGCTATTGTAATATCATATACCAACGATTCATCGAAACGTATTTTCTCGAGTGATAGATACAACTTCAACGCTTTGATTTCATCGGATAGAGGTATGTTTTCTCGGTTGCTCATATCGAGAATCATACGTGTTAGTTCTGAAAAACGACCAAGATATTGCGAGGCATTTTCTTTATCGTTCGTATAGATGTAACTCTGAATTGTGTTAAGTGCATTGAATAAAAAATGCGGATTCATTTGGCTTTTAATAGCCGCTAACATACTTTTTTGTAGTTCTTGTTCTAGTTGTAGCTTCTGTGCTTCTAAAGCATTTTTTTGCTCAATCTCTTTTACCCTATTACGTAGATATGATCGTACTAACCCTATCACTGCCAGCAGTACCAAGAGAATAAACCACCATTGTAACCAAAATGGATAGGCTACTTTAATATTTACCGTAAGGGGTGTTGCCACCATACTATCTTCATTAATGGCAATAATATCTACTTCGTAACTGCCGGGCAATAAAGAAGCTAAGTGAAGTGAACGTGTATCGCTGTTGTGATCTATCCAACGACCACCATTAATACGGTATTGCACTTTAATTTCATCACCTGTTTTATAGGCCAATAAACCATACTCAATATCTACCTCATTTTGTTTGTGTAAAAGGTGATAAATACCATTTTTACCTTCTAATAATTTTTTATTATTATACCTGACACTCAGTAACGCTATGATGGGCTTACGTTCGTTTTTAGAAGGCATGTTGGTGGGGAACGATACAATACCTAACGAAGTCGCTAAAAACACTTTGCCATTACTACACTTGATATCTTTGATTTCAACCTGAGGTAATCCATCGGCTTTGCTGTACACCCGTAGCTCGTCGGTAACAAGATTTAATGCTTGTACCGCGTAATCACTTACCAACCAAAGTACGTCGCCATCGATATCCATTTTATAAATGGTGTTGTTGGCTAGTTGATTGTTCTCTTGCCGATATGTTTTAATTACTTTGTTGTTTTGCCATAGGCTTACCCCTGTTGCAAAAGTGCCAACAATGGTTATTCCATTTTTATAAGGTAATATCTGCGATGCATACACTTCGCTGCCATTCGGATACTTTAAATCTTGAAAACGCCCTACGCTATCAATACAACCTAAACCATTTGAAGTAGCTATCCATAAAAATTTACTTGCAGTATCGTAATATACATAACGCCCTCTTGCATTTACAGATCGTACAGTTAAATAATTGAGTTTGAGCATAGAAGGATCGTCTGGCGTTGGCGGACCAAGCCATATAGGCCGTTGCTTGATTGTTCTATTAATATTAAGTGCTATCGAACCAGTAGTTACTGCTGCAATGAACATGTTATCTTTTACGTAAGTGAAACTTTTGCCAGAATTAGCAAGGCTCCACACTGGCTGCTTACCATCATATAAATGAATGGCATTATTACCTACTAAAAGATAATTAGTATTGGGTATTTCGTACAAATCAATCACCTCGTGGTTGTAAGGAATGGTAACGTATGGTTGTATTTCGTTGGTTAAAGTATTAAATGTATACACTTGATTGCGTGAAGTACCTATTTTAAGGGTGTTGTTACGCTCGATATTAGAAAAAGCAGTAATACCTACTGTTTCCACAGGACTCAATGTTAGGCTTAGGTTGGGCACAAAGGCAATGCCTTTATCTGTAGAACTAATCCAAAAATTACCCTCTCTATCTTGCGTTACGTTGGATACTGCAAAATCGACCAATATAGGTCCTTTTGTTTTGGGTCTGAGTAAAGTATCGTACCAGTACACACCACTACTAGTACAAATCCACACATCGGCTTTGGTTATAAATACCTCTTTGATAAATGCCGAACTTGGTAGATCGGGTACTTGCAAGCCTTCAGTAGGTCCGTCTATTAACGCAACATGCGGACTCCAACTTTTGTAAAAACCAACAATTCGACTGCCTATTTCTTTCACGAAAAAAACAGACTCTTTATCTGACGATGGCTTTGGGTGTTTTCTGATACTACGCTTAAAGCCCTTTAAATCGAACTCAATAATTTCTAGTGCACCAATGGCATAACCTGTATTAGCGCCATAAGATGCGTGAAACACATTTGCCCCAATACTTTTTCGGTAAAGTGGCTGATGCTTTTTAGTATCGAAATAATAAATATGCGATGCGTTGGGGTGTACCAAGTAACGTTCATTAAAAATACTAGCAGGGGCATACATGCCATTAGAAACAATACGCTGCTCTAGCATTAATGAATCGTTCTGAACGTAAAAAAAGTTGCCTGCAAAATCTTGACACCAAATCACAGAGTCGCCAGTTTCCATAATGTTGGTAAGCGACCGGCCACGTTGCGAAACATTGTTAAAATGTTTGAATTTTTTACCATCGTAACGGGTTAAACCACGGTCGTGGGCTATCCAAATAAAGCCACGCTTATCTTGATGCAAATAATAAATCGCATTGGTTGGCAAGCCGTTGGTATTGTTGATCCAACGAAATACAGGTGTTTGTGCATGTACGTGTAGCACATAACCCAAACAACAATAAAGTACAAGCCACCATTTCATGTTGCTACAATGATACAAAGCAAAACCTAAACCTTGGGCATCCTCATTTACCGCAAGGTGATAACAGTTTACCAAACCACCTTCGTAAATCGAAAAGGGCATTTAATGAAATCGCTTCGCCACAACTGTGCGGTACTTTGCAATTTAGATGCAGCGAAAAACAGCCAAGCTGTTCATAATAGGGGGTGTAATTATCCGGCGACGGATAAACTAATAAGCCACACTTTTGTGTGGCTTTAGGTTTTATATACCTTACGGTAAATGTTGTATTACTCGGCCATCATGGCTTTTACCACCGCAATTACATCTTCGGCATTGGGTTTGCTAAAATAATCACCATCGCTGCCATACGCCGGACGGTGTGCTTTCGCCGTAAGCGTACGAGGTGCAACATCGAGCCAGCGATAACCACCTTGGCGCTCCATTACATCGGTAAACATATACGCTGCTGCACCACCTGGCACATCTTCATCTACAAATAAAATACGGTTGGTTTTCTTTAAAGAAGCAAGTATACCATTGTTCAAATCGAACGGTAACAAGGTTTGTACATCTATAATTTCAACACTAATACCTTGCTTGGCCAAACGCTGGGCAGCATCTAGCACAATACGCAATGTACTACCGTAACTCACAACAGTAATGTCGGTACCGGCTTGTAATACCTCACTTACACCCAACGGCACTGTGAATGTTAGCAGGTTTTCTGGTGCTTGTTCTTTTAAGCGATATCCATTTAAACACTCAATGATAATCCCCGGATCGTTACTACGCAGCAGTGTATTGTACATACCAACCGCTTGCGTCATGTTACGTGGCACACATACGTACATACCACGTACACTGTTAATAATGGTTCCCATAGGGCTACCACTATGCCAAACACCTTCTAACCGATGACCACGTGTACGAATGATAATTGGGCAGCTTTGCTTACCAGCAGTTCTGTAGTGCAGGGTTGCCACATCGTCGCTCAAGGGTTGTAAGGCATACAACAAATAATCGAGATATTGAATTTCTGTGATTGGTCGTAAGCCACGCATAGCAGCACCTATCCCCTGCCCTGCGATGGTTAACTCTCGAATACCAGTATCGGAAATACGATGTACGCCATATTTTTCTTGTAAGCCACTAAAGCCTTGGTTAACATCGCCGATAAAACCAACATCTTCTCCAAAAGCCAACACCTTAGGGTTACTTGCGAATAACTGATCAAAGTATTTGTTCAGTATTTCGAAACCATTGATTTGCGGCGCTTTATCATCGAAAACTGGCTTCACTTCTGGCACATTCAGTGCACTTTTAGCACCTGTTTGATACAAATAAGTATTATAGGCATTCGCTTGTTCTTGCTTGAACTGCTCGTACACTTGTTGTAACTCATGATAGCTCGGACTAGCCGCTGGAAGTAGATCTAATGCCATTGCTAGTGTTCGCAGGATATCGCGTTTTAGAGGCTCTTTGATGGCATTTAAATCGCTGGCCATTTGTTGCACTTGCTGGTACACCTCTATATCATTCACCACTACCGATTGCAGTGCGGTTACCGCCTTCGCCACCATTTGTTTAATTGGTGTGAGGTAAGCTTCCCAAGCAGCCTGCTTTTGAGCTTTCACATCTTCTTTGATAGTAGCTTCTAATTCGGCCAAACGATCTTCAGTAATAATACCGTTCTCTAACATCCAAGCACGCATTTGAGCAATACCATCCCACTCTTTTTCCCAAGTCAAGCGTTCTTGCGACTTATAGCGTTCGTGGCTACCACTTGTACTGTGCCCTTGTGGTTGTGTTAATTCTTCTACATGAAACAAGGCGGGTGTATGTGTAGTACGAACTTTTTCTAACGCCGCTTCAAATACTTCACACATACCTGCATAATCCCAGCCTTTTACTTTATAAATATCTACACCAGTACCATTACCATCGGGAGCAAATCCTTTCAATACCTCGCTGATACTGCCTTTTGTAGTTTGATATTTTTTGGGTACAGAAATACCATAGCCATCGTCCCAAACAAATACGGCTAATGGCACTTGTAATACACCCGCCGCATTGATGGTTTCCCAAAAATGACCTTCACTTGTACTTGCATCGCCAATGGTAACAAACGAAATTTCATTACCGTTGTGGCTTAAATTGGTTTCGCTTGCCAATTCAGGAACATTTCGAAAAGTTTTACTGGCAAATGCCAAGCCTAAACCTCTCGGCATTTGGCCTGCTGTAGGCGAAATATCGCCACTTACATTTTTAAGTTCAGTTAACGGCAACCAGTTACCATCATTATCCATCCAATGCGTTGCAAAGTGCCCGTTCATTAAACGGCCAGCACTGCAAGGCTCATTTTCAATATTTGTATCGGCGTATAGCTGTGCGAAAAATTGTTTTACCGTAAGGTTACCCGTTGCCATCATAAAAGTTTGGTCGCGGTAGTAACCACTTCTGAAATCGCCTTTTTTGAAAAAACGAGCCATTGCTACCTGTGCCACCTCTTTACCATCGCCGAAAATGCCGAATTTGGCCTTTCCGGTTAATACTTCTTTACGGCCTAGTAAGCTTGTTTCTCTGCTTTGTAATGCGATAGAATAATCGCTAATTACCTGCGAAGCAAAAGCCTCGAACGAAAGCATGTCTTGCGATTGTTCTGCTGCTGATACCTGATTGTTCATGGCACAAAAATAATAGATTGAACAACTGTTAGTTTTTCTTTTTACCCGCAAGGGAATAACATTTTATCATTTGCCCTTACGGTAAATGTTTATTGGCGTTTTGTAAACAAAAAAATAGATACTTTTAAGGCGTAAAATTTGATTTATGAAGCAATTGTTTGTAACCCTTGCAGCAGCACTTTTGTTAACTGCCGGCACTGCGAATGCCCAAAGTAACCAAGCTGGTACCGCAGCTCCTCAACAACAACAGCCCGATATTACCAAAATGTTAGAGTTTAAAGGCGATAACTACAACTTCGGAAAAATTCCGTTTGGTAAAGCTGTTACTTACGATGTTGAAATTAAAAACATCAGCAAAGACACTATTAAAATTGAAAATGTACAAGCAGGTTGTGGTTGTACAACACCAGAATGGAAACCAGGCCCTTATGCCCCGGGCGAAACTTTTAAAGTAAAAGTAGGTTTCAATGGTGCTACCAAAGGTGCTTTCTCAAAAGTAGTTACCATGTATTTCAGTGGCGGACTTTCTAAGGTTATCACTTTTAGCGGTGAAACCTACGACGTACCTGCCGATGCAGCCCCAGCTGGCCCTGCTCAAAAAATGAAACCAGCGGGCACAAAATAATTTTTTCACTTAGCGCAATATTTAATTGTTATGAAGTTTCTAGTTACTGCCTTTGCAGTATTGTTTTGCACCGTTGGTGCATTCGCACAAAGTGCTGCCGATGTTAAGCTGAACAAAACCAAGCACAATTTTGGTAAAATCAAACAAAATGTGCCAGCGAGTTACACGTTTGTAATTACCAACAACGGCGACAAACCTTTGATTATTGAAAATGCTACAGCAGAATGTGGTTGCACCAGCCCAGAGTGGAGCCAGCAACCTATTATGAAAGGCAAAACAGGCACCGTTAAAGCAACTTTTAACGCTGCTGCTGTTGGTCCGTTCACAAAGAAGGTAACCATTAAGTTCGCAAAAATCAATGAGCCGGTACAGGTGACCATTGAAGGCGAAGTACTTGCAGTTGCACCTGCTAAAAAATCATAAACGAGTTTATCATTACGGATGAACTTTCCCCAATAGAAAAGGTTGGCGCAAAGCGCCAACCTTTTTATTATAACCCAACTTAGGTTAACCACTTTTAGGTAGCGATACATAAAATGTAGTGCCTTCACCCGCAGCGGTAGTAAACCATATACTACCATTGGCTCTTTCTACAATGCCTTTACAAATGGCAAGTCCTAAACCGGTTCCGCTTGTTTTAGTAGTGAAATTAGGCGAGAAAATATTGGCTTGTACCTCTGCTGGAATACCCGCTCCCTTATCGGCTATTGCTACCACATACTGCTGATCGTTCGCAGTGAGTGTAATATTAATAAATGCATGTTCGGCAGCATCTTGCGACTCTAAAGCATTTTTAATGAGGTTGGTAAATAGTCGGTTGATTTGTGTAGCATCGGCCAAAACGATGGCTTCATTTACCGTAAGGTTAAGTGTTATCGTTAAGGTTTCACTTACCTCGTACATGTGCACCAATTGGGTAAGTACTTGATTTAATACCAGCGGCTCGGGCTTTACTTGTGTGATGTTGGCAAACTCGCTGAAGTCGACAGCAATTTTGGCTAATCGATCTATTTGTTCTACCAATAAGCTACTTACACGTGAGGTTAGCTGCGTAATATTTTCGGGATTACGATGCACAGCATTTTCAAGATATTGAATGTTTAATTTCATAGGCGTAAGCGGATTTTTAATTTCGTGAGCCACTTGTCGAGCCATTTCACGCCACGCCCCTTCACGTTCGCTGCGAGCCAGGGCTTGTGCACTTTGCTCTAACTTAGCCACCATTCGGTTGTATTCATTCACGAGTAATCCAATTTCATCGTTGCGATTCCATACGATGATTTCATTGGTTTTTCCTAATGCTACTGCTCTCATTTTAACCGCAATAAGCTTGAATGATGCTACAATTTGGTTGGTTAACAACAATGCAAATGCACCAGCTAGTAAGAAAATAAATACATTCAAATTGATGATGGTTAATAAGAAAGTGGAGATTTCTTGATTAAGCTCGTTCTGTGAATTCAAATAAGGTATGTTAATGTAGGCTACTGGCTTACCATTTACTAATACTGGTGCATATACACTCAAAAAATGAAAGGCAGCTACAGATTCTTCTTGCACATATTGCAATAAATTATTTACCGTAAGGGCTTCAAATGCTTTAGGATGCAATCTAGTACTTAGTACTTGCTTACTATAAATGTAGGGCTGTGTTGAAAAACGCAACCTGCCGCCAATATCGTACAAATTAACATCGAGCCCGTATACATCGCTGAGTTCTGCAATTCTTTTCTCAAGTGATCGCAGCTGATAAATATTACTCAAATCGGCTGCAATGGCTTGCGAATTTTTCACCAATCTTTCTTGTGTTGCATTATTATATCTATTAATGTAATAATTGATAGTAACAACACCAATAATAGTAAATGAAAGTAAGCTAATACTAATAATAGCTAATTGAATTTGGTTGCGTAGATTGAGTTGCTGTAAGTCGTTCAGCTTAATTTGTAAACTTCCTTTGGCAATAAACACACGTAATAAGTGCAGTATAATTACTAGGCTTAACAATGCTATGAACAAGTATGCAAACAATGTTAGTGCAAACCAAACACTATTCACAGCTTTTACAATTACAACAGTTTTGTTGCCTTCTTTATACCAAAGTTCTGAGTACCCATTATTACTTTTAAAAGTATACCCTTGCGGTAAAAACTGTTGCCGCGATAGCGTACTCACAAAAGGATAATCATTAAACTTGGTGATTAACTGATTTCTATTGTAAATGGCGTAAGCATAATTAATATTGAGGTCGGAAACTACATCGGTTGCTTGCCTGAATAATTCTGGAAATAAAGCTTCTGACTTGTATCGATTTGGTCTTGCAACAATAAACAAATACCCTAGCGTGGTATTAATACTGGGATCAAAAATTTTCTTCTGTACAATACAATTGACTTTGCCACCTTCTGTGTGATAGTAATAAACATTGTCGGTAACATTCTTACTATTAGCATTATCAATCAAGTATTTGAGGTTGTAATACGATGTTGTATCATCGTTGAATAATGGCTGGAAATTAGCATCGAACGTATAAATACGTGTATCGTACTTATTCAAGTAGCCAGAAAAATTGGCATTGGTAATACTATCTTTCAACTGTTTGTTTTCATAAGCTACTTGCCAACGCTGTGCACTTTGCGATAAAAAAGTATCGGAGATATTACCCAAGGCAATGTTCAACAAACCTTCTCCACTAAAATCGTATCGCTGTTGTATTAAACGTGCTGCATATACTTTTCGTTGTGCCTGTTCATTACGCTGGAAAGAGGTAAGCATGATTACAGCTACAGGTACAATTAACAGAATAAGCCACCAGAGAAAGTGACTGTTCAGCAACAAGGGCACATGTTCTTTTTGTTGTTTTTTGAAGGTCCAATAGTAGAAAAAGCAGGTCCAAATCGTTGCTAATATCATCCACCACGTGTATACATCATCAAGTTGTATTACAGCTATTAAAACAATGAATGGCAATGCTAACAATATACTCAACCAGCTATGTACAGCTAATGCATTTACGTAAGTGATAATTGTACTCAATGCATAAAACAAACTCAATAACAACAATGCAATAATCAAAAAAGCAAGCAGCGTGTAGCCATTCAACTGAAAAAAATCTGTAACAGCAAATGGTATTTTACTATCAACCACCAATGAATGTATCACACCCATTACATAACCCGACACCAGAAATGCAACGATGTGAATAACAACCGCAGCAAGTAGCTTGCTATGCCTATGCCAACCCTGCATCATACGCAGGCTATGCATTTTATAGCTCGGGTATTGAAAATAACCAAATGCCACAATAGCAAATACGCAAATGCTATTCATCAGCAAATCGCCTAACGATTTATTGATGCTATTGCTTGCGTAAATAGCAGCATCGAAAAGTTCTGTTCCGTACCAAGGCAACGAAGTTTCGCCCCAGTAACTAAGCATGCGTGCCAATAGCAATGCTGTAACTAAAAAAAGCAATGCCCAACGAAAACCAATGGTGCTATTGATTGCTTTTACCAACCGATATAAAAGTATTGCCAGCAATGCTATTGCAATGAGTCGCATACTTAATGCAATACTGTTTAATGCGGGCTTATTAATAGCATCTTTTTTATCAATATATACTAATGGTTGGTTTTGATACCTTACGGTAAATGATGTAGGCGTTGTTACAACTTTGTAATAGTCTTCTGCTTTTGTACTAAAAGCAAACTCGTTGTTCAAGTATTTATTCTCCACAAAATAATCCCAATGCAGCGGAATAAGTCCGGCAAGAATGTATTTGCTACGCTTATACTCAAACGTATGTTTCTGCAACGCAAACAACCCGTTTTGATATGTTACAGCTTTTACTGTTTTACCATCTACCAAGTCATCGGCCTCAACCGACATTTTATTATTGTTCCAATACAATAATTGTAAGGTTCCTTGTCCAGATACTTTAAACAAGTAAATTCCCTGCTGCGTTGCCAATAACTTTTCTCGCAGTGCTTGTGCCTGTTTAGAACTATTACCCGTAGCAATTTGAGCCACCAACTTATCTTGTGCTTGAATAGATGCAAATGTTTGTTGCTCTTTTTGGATATAATCTTCAAACTGTTCTACAAACACTTCGGGCTGTGCAGCAATACTGAAATAGTTAGCAAAAACAAAAGATAAAGTGTACAACCATGCAGCAGCTAATAACAAATACCCATGTACTGCTATCACTTTTTTAAATACTTGTATATACTGCCTGAATACTAGCATGATTTCTTAACCTCATTCCAAAGTGTATCCATCTCTGAAAGTGACATATCGTATAAGTTAAGTCCTTGCTGTGCTGCCAATTGTTCCATGGCCTCGAAACGCATTTTGAATTTTCGGTTGGTACGTTCAAGTGCTGTTTCTGCATCTACATTAATAAAACGTGCATAATTCACCAAGCTAAACATTACATCGCCAAACTCATCTTCAATAGCATCGATATTACCACTTGCTTCTGCTACTTGCAATTCGTTTAACTCTTCTTGCACCTTATTCCAAACATCATTTTTATGTTCCCATTCGAAGCCTACTTGTTTTGCTTTTTCTTGTATGCGAGTTGCTTTTACTACTGCTGGCAAGCTATTGGGTACACCACTTAGTAAAGTTTTCTTTTCTTCTTTCTGTTTGATTTTCTCCCAGTTTCTCTTTACATCTGCTTCACTGTGTACAACTGTATCGGCGTAAATATGAGGATGCCTTCTAATTAATTTCTCACAAATAGTATTTAACGCATCGGTAATGGTAAAGTGGTTCTGTTCTTTGGCAATCGTTGCATAAAACACCATATGCAGTAGTACATCGCCAATTTCTTCCTTAATATCTTTCCAATCTTCTTCTAATATAGCATCTGCTAACTCATACATTTCTTCAATGGTGAGTGTTCGCAATGTTTGAATGGTTTGTTTTTTATCCCACGGACATTGTGTTCTCAAATCGTTCATAATAGCTACCAATCTTTCGAAGGCTGTGCCTGCTGTTGTAGCTATTTGTTTTACTTCTATTTGCTTATCCATTTACGTAAGTTATCCGTTGATAAAATAAATTGCTGCGAAAGCCAACCACACCAATAAAAACAAAAAGAATGCCGCACTACCAATTAGAAAATATTTCAGCAGTGTTTTACGGCGACTTTGTCCATAAAAGTTACGCATCGATTTATATCCATAATATATTAAGTACACGATTGGTATCACTGCAACCGCATCTACCCAAGCTAGCATTTTATCAATAGCTGCTATTGTGATTAATGTATTGATGATGATTAGAATAATGTAATAGCCAATAAACAAATGAACATTAAATATTAAATGTTGCACATAATAGTAGTTATGCCTACGATAAAAAAGTTTGAATAATAAGGCTATCAAAGGCAGTAATACAAACATCATTTTAGAAATGCCGTTGCTAAGGTCTTTCCAAAAAGCATCATCGGCTTGTTTTGTATTCCAATTGTATTTTTCCAATCGTTGTATTCTTCGTTCTTCAATTACTTGTTCAATCCAAGAATCTTTTTCTGCGTCTGGTAGTTGTTGCTGTGCTTTTCTGTAAGCTGCAACCGATTTGTATTTAATACTATCTGAGGCTGGCTTAGTTAAAGTGTCGTTATTGATAATGGCAATCGAATCTGCACCTGGTTCATACACAAAAGCTTTTCTATTTGTAGTCGATTTGGCTGTTGGAGCATCTTCATGAAAAACTGTATTCAATAAAACAAAGAACAGCGCTGATGTGAATACATACATTTTGATGGGGTTCAAATAACTTGTTCTCCGCCCTCTGTTGTATTCAATACTTAAGAACCCAGGCCTGAAAAGCAAATATTTTAACGTGCTAAAAAACTTGCCATCAAAGTGGGTGATATCGTATAAAAAATGCTGTGCAACTTGCCAAAAGTTTTCCTTTGTTTCAATGTTTTCTTGTCCGCATACGTGGCAGTATCTGCCATACACCACCGCATTGCAATTCAAACAAATAGGCTCTTTACGTTCTTTAGCGTGGCTCACTTATAAAAATTTCGCTAAAAATAACGAAGCTTTACCATAGCTGTATTTATACATTTGCATGATTCATGCAAGCTTTACAACATAAAAGCCCTTTTATGACCCGCCTTTTTCTACTTATTGGATGTATACTTCACCTTACGGTAAATGCACAGTATTATTACTCAGACATTATAACACCGCAGCAAGTGAGTAAAAACTTCAACACACTTGTTACAGCACAAGTAAAGAAAATGAAGGCTAAAAGCTTTGAAAATGACAATTCTGAAACCCCCAACTTTATACTCGAGCAAACCGTTAACGCCAACAAAAGAGAGCTGAAAACAACCGCTTCCTACGTTAGTACAGGTGCCAGCTTAAGCATCAACTATTTTGCCGCCAATCAGCAATTACAAAGCAGTTACGATAGTAGTGGCAATGTTGTAGTTAAGGTTAGTTACCGATACAATGAACATTTACTGCAAAGTATTACTACAGAAACTACCGATGCTTTTATGGGTAGTTATTCTAAAGAAGAGCATATTTGGGAGTATAGCAATGGGCTCCCAACACGTATGTATAAAATTAAAGATGGTAAAGACACCACGCTTGTGAAGTTTATACAAGACGAACAACAGCGTATTGCCGAAGAACGTTGGTATAAAAAAGGTAGAGAAGTAGAAGCGTATTTTTATTACTACAACAATAATTTACTTACGGATATTGTTCGCTTTAATGCTAAAGTAAAACGCATGCTACCCGATTTTTTGTTTGAGTATAACGCCCAACAGCAACTCGTTCAACTTACACAGGTAATGACAGGCACTAGCAACTACATGACTTGGAAGTACGACTACAACGAGAAAGGACTTAAAGTAACAGATGTATGTTACAACAAACAACAGCAACTGGTAGGTAAGGTGCAATACTTATACGAGTTTTAACGCCGCACTCTCGGATCTACAATTCCATACAGCAGATCGGCAAGCAAATTCATAACAATAAAAAAGCAAGCAGTTACTAGTACACTTCCCATCACTACTGGAAAATCTAACCGTTCTAGTGCTTCAACGGTAAGCTTACCAATACCCTGCCAACCAAAAATATATTCCACAAAAAAAGCACCTGCTAACAATTCTGCAAACCAACCTGTAATTGCAGTAATAACAGGATTTAGTGCATTACGAAGTGCATGCTTTAACAATACACGCCACATAGGCAAGCCTTTAGCAATAGCAGTTCTAATATAATCTTGACGCAGCACATCAAGCATAGCACTACGTGTAAGCTGTGCAATAATTGCCATTGGTCGTATCCCCAAAGTAAGTGCTGGTAGTATTAAGTTGCGCCATGCAATATGCTTCCCTTGAATATCGTATCGGTACAAACTACCCGTCATATCTAAGCCTGTGTAATCGTATAACAAAAAGCCAAACACATACGCTACAATAATGCCAACAAAAAAAGAAGGTGCAGAAATACCTGCCACACTCATGGTAATGGCAGCAGTATCCATCCACGTATCTTTTTTTACAGCAGCAATTGTGCCCAGTAATATGCCAATGATCGTAGCCAACAACATAGCGGTTACCGCCAATAGTATAGTACCTGTAATAACGTGTGCAATCATGGCAGTTACAGGTTGCTTTGTTTGATAGCTTGTACGTAAGTAAGGTGCTTTCAATACCAAAGCATACGACCCTAACGATAAACTATGCACATTTGATAAATGTTTTTGCGTAAGCAGTTGTTCCTTACGGTAAATGCTTAATGGCGACACATCGTTCAAGTAATGTAACAATTGTTGATGCTTTGGTGCATCTAATGCCAACTCTTTTCGAATGTTTTGCAGCGTTGCACTATCACCACTTTGTCCGAGCACTAACCTTGCAGGGTCGCCAAAACCCTGAAATAAAAAAAATACCAATACTACAACTCCCACCAATACCGAAAGGCCATATACAGATTTTCGTAGTAGGTGTAGTATCAACATGCAATATGAAATTAGTTAATCAGCCTTTAGTTTCGGAATGGGTTGATCTGAGGGTACAAACTTGTATGGTTCAGGATTACTTTTTAACTGTTGTACTTCTTGGAAAAAACTATTGGTCTGCTCAACAGGATGCTTATCTAAAACATTGGCTTGTTGCATGAGCATATACATCGGATCAACACGGGCAGCCGTTTTGGAAACTGTATAATCGCAAAGCAATACTTCATTCTCGTTGAAGCCCAATGGCGACCAGTATTGCATATCGCTAATACCTGTTACTATAAACACTGGAATGAATTTATTAGCTGCCAATTTTTTAAGTTCTTTGATTTGTGTAGCCAAATTACGATCGATGTTTTGTGGATTCTTTACCCAAAGCAATACATAATAACCTGGCTGATTTAAAATATCAATCGTAGTATCTTTTCTATTGGCATTTAAAAATACCAAATCACTAATAGGTGGTTTAGCATCGGCACCCTTTTTCACTAATTTATCATAGCGATCAACGAATTCATAGGTACTATCTAAATCTGCTGGTATGCTATTACCATCGAACTCTACAATTTGTCCGGCTTTTTTATATCTAAACGTTATAGCAAAACTATCGAGGGTTGCACCAACAGGCATTTGCATTTTTTCTACCAAATTATTGCCCACTTTATAAGGCAAGCAATCTACAAATGGTAGATTATTCAACACATACACCTGCATGTAAGAAGATGCACCTGTAGCAACTATAAGTATAATACCACCAATAGTAGATGGCACCGATTGTTTGATATGCTGATGCCAACGCATTAAAGCAATGATTAGTCCAAGCAGAACCAAATCTTTTAAAAACGATTGAAAAGGCGATATGGGTAAGCAATCACCAAAGCAGCCACAGCTTTTGAACTTACCGCTTAAATAAGCATAACCAGTTAAGAAGGTAAAAAACAAAATCAATACCAACAGCATTCTGGTTACTTCTTTAGGGCGCCAGCCCACCAATAAAGCCACCCCTGTTACAATTTCAAAAACATTCATAATAACAGCTGCAGGCAGTGTAGTAAAGTGTAAAGTGGTAAAACCCCACACTTCAAAAAACTCTTGCATTTTATAGCTTAATCCTAAAGGATCGTTCGCTTTTACCAAGCCACTTGCAATGAACACAAGTGCAACAACAATTCTTATTACTGTAATCAAATGTTTCATAGTTACTGCATCGTCATTTACCGTAAGGTATTGTTTTACGCTTACGAGTTACTATCCTTTGTGTTTTCCTTCGGCTATCAAGATAAGTGCAAAAGCTGCGTAATTCACAATATCTATATAATTCGCATCAATGCCTTCGCTAATGAGGGTTTTACCATCGTTCGCAACAATTTGGCGAATGCGTAGCAATTTTACCAAAATTAAATCTGCAAAACTCTCTTGACTCATATCACGCCACGCTTCTCCATAATCGTGATTTTTTTGCAGCATGGTAGCTTTAGCTTCTTGCAAATGTTGGTGGTATAGTTGCGCTGCTGCATCGTAGGGCAATTCATCAATGGCAGGTTCACCCAAGGCTAGTTGTATTAACCCGATGATGGCATAATTAAATATCCCAATAAATTCGCTGGTAATACTATCGCTTACTTGCTGTTGTGTTAGCTGCTGAAGGTTACGAATACGCAGCGCCTTAATCATAATTTGATCGGCAACAGAAATGGTTCGTAGCACACGCCAACTGGTGCCATAATCTTTTGTTTTTTTCAAAAAAATAGATGCACACTGTTCGGCAGCTGCATTGTATTGATCAATAGTAGGCATATCAAAAAAGCACTTAAAGCAAGTTAATGCCGGCAAAATACGCAATCAGCGCTTTACCTTGCGGTAAAAATTAAAGCCATTAGCACCATGCTTTCTATACAACAACAGGGGCAACTATTAACTTTTGAGCGTCCGATTGTGATGGGTATTGTGAATACTACCCCCGACTCTTTCTATGAAGGCAGCCGCCTGCAACAAGTTGATGCGGCTGTTGCAAAAGCACTCAACATGATTGCCGAAGGAGCTACTGTGATAGATATTGGCGGACAAAGCACCCGACCTGGAAGTGAACAAATTGGCGCCACAGAAGAAGCAGCAAGAGTAATTCCTGTGATTGCCGCTTTGAAACAACATTTACCGCAAGGTGTGTTTATTAGCATAGATACGTATCACAGCCGTGTAGCTGCAGAAGCAATTACAGCCGGTGCTCATTGGGTGAACGATGTGAGTGCTGGCATGCTAGATGATGCCATGTTACCAACGGTGGCTGCTGCTAAAGCACCTTATGTATGCATGCATATGCAAGGCACACCTGCTACCATGCAGCATGAGCCCAGCTATGATAATGTGGTTACAGAGGTGTACGATTTTTTTACCAAACGTGTTGACGAGTGCCATCGTGCAGGTATTAACGATGTAATTATTGACGTTGGTTTTGGTTTTGGTAAGACCATTAAACATAACTTTCAGCTATTGCAAGCATTACATTTTTTTCAACAGCTTGCTTGCCCCATATTAGTGGGCATTAGCCGAAAAAGTACCATATACAAAACACTGAATTGTACCCCAGCCGAAGCACTCAACGGTACCACTGTACTCAACACGGTTGCGCTACAACAAGGGGCACATATACTTCGTGTGCACGATGTAAAGCCTGCTGTTGAAGCAATTCAGCTGATAACAGCCATGCAAGATGCTGTTCGCAATAATGAGGTATCATCAGTTTGATCAGCCGTTTCAAAGTTGAACCCCCTACTTTTGCTAGCGAAACTGCAATGGAATGAAGGTAGATATTTTAGCATTTGGCGTTCACCCCGACGATATTGAACTTGGTTGTAGCGGTACGCTGATTAAATCGATCGAACAAGGTAAAAAAGTGGCTATTGTTGACTTAACACAAGGTGAGCTTGGTACCAGAGGTACCGCGGCAACAAGAGCCAAAGAAGCTGCCGATGCTGCAGCCATTATGGGTGTTCATGCAAGAGAAAATCTACAGCTTGCCGATGGCTTTTTTCAAATCAATGAAACCAGTATTCGTAAAGTAATTGTTGCCATAAGAAAATATCAACCCAGTATTGTTTTGTGCAATGCTGTCGAAGATCGTCACCCAGATCATGGCCGTGCAGCACAGTTGGTAGATGAAGCTGCTTTTTTAGCAGGCTTACGCAAAGTTGAAACCACCGATGCAACAGGTAATGCACAAACTGCATGGCGGCCAACCTATGTAATGCACTATATACAAGACAGATACTTACAGCCCGACTTTTTATTCGACATTTCAGATGTAATGGATAAAAAGCAAGCTGCTATTTTAGCTTATGGTACGCAATTCAATATTGTTGAGCCTGGCAATGAGCCCACAACCTACATATCAAGTCCTGATTTTTTAGATACTATTGTTGGTCGCAATCAATTATTCGGCAAACGCATTGGCGTGAAGTATGCCGAGGGTTTTATCAGTAAAAAAATGATTGGCATCACAGATTTCAACGCAATAGTTCAACATACTACCTAATAACCCTTGCCTTCTCTTATATTAGTACTCACATTTGCAACAGCATGAACACTCCAAAATTTTCCACACCAAAGCCTTCGTTCCATTCTGAACTGAAGCGTAGAATTAATCAGTATTTCGAGCAAACGGGAAAGCGTCCAACTGGCAACTTCACCCTATTTAGCAAAGCCATTGTTTTAGTGGCGGCGCTTGTTGGCTTGTACATTCACCTCACATTCTTTACACCTGAAAATGGTTGGTTAGCACTTTTAGAATGCAGTGTAATGGGTGCCATTATTGCTGCTATCGGTTTCAATATTATGCACGACGGTGCACATGGCAGCTTTAGCGATAATGCTTTCTTAAACAAAATAGCAGCAGTAACACTCGGTTTTTTAGGCGGTAGTCATTTTATGTGGAATGTTAAACACAACATCATCCACCATGCCTATACCAATATTGATGGAATTGATGATGATATCGACGCAAAGCCTTTCTTACGTATGGCTAGCACCCAAAAGAAATACGGCATGCATCGTTTCCAGCATTGGTATTTCTGGATTTTATACAGTATTCTTTATTTATACTGGATTTTTTTCTCAGACTATAAAAAATACTTCGGCAAGCGTATTGGTGAAATGCCATTGAAGAAGATGGAAGTAAAAGATCATTTCTTTTTCTGGTGGTACAAAGCCTTACACCTTGCTTTGTTCTTGGTAATCCCTATGTTTTTTGTAGGTGTGGGTTATACTATCATTGGCTTTTTGACTTCTTGCTTGGTAGCCGGACTTATTCTCAGTATTGTGTTTCAATTAGCACACACTGTAGAACATACCCATTTTCCGATGCCAGATGAAGCTACCGGCAAGTTAGATGATGAGTGGGCAATACATCAGCTCAAAACAACTGCCAACTTTGCAACCAATAACAAATTGGTAAGCTGGTTTGTGGGCGGATTGAATTTTCAGATTGAACACCATTTATTCCCTAAAATTTCGCATGTGCACTATCCTGCAATTAGCAAAATCATTAAGCAGGCATGCCAAGAATATGGTATCAAATACATTGAATACAAACGCACACACCAAGCTATCTTCTCGCATATTTTGTTTTTGAGAAGTATGGGGCGTGCTGCCTAACAAATAAAAAAGCTGTTAACGATGTTAACAGCTTTTTTATTTGTTCACCTACCAACCAGTTTGAATTACAGGTACAATATGTTCCCTTGGGTTTCATCTTGTACATTTGCACCAAATCAGCTACATGTAGCTGTAAAAGTACAAGTGTGCGACGCAACGGAGTTGCCGCATGTACTACTGTTCACCCCAACATACAAAATCACATCGCAACATTTATATGGAAATTACAGCCAAAACAGCCCAGCAACTACGCTTAACTGAAGCTGAGTTTGAAATGATTAAAACCAAGCTTGGTCGTACACCTAACTTTACGGAGTTATGTGCCTTCAGTGGTATGTGGAGCGAGCATTGCAGCTATAAAAACAGCATCAAACTTTTAAAAACCCTACCAAGAAGCGGTGGTCGGATGCTCGTAGCGGCAGGCGAAGAAAATGCTGGCTTGATGGATATGGGTAATGGCTGGGGTGTTGTATTTAAAATTGAAAGTCATAATCACCCTAGTGCCATTGAACCATTTCAAGGTGCAGCAACGGGTGTAGGTGGTATTCAACGCGATATTTTTACCATGGGGGCAAGACCCATTGCATCGTTAAACAGCTTACGTTTTGGCAACCTAGCCGATAAAAAAACGCAACGCTTGCTCAGTGGTGTGGTTAAAGGTATTGGTCACTACGGTAACTGTTTTGGTGTACCCACTGTTGCCGGCGAAGTGTACTTTGAAGATTGCTATCATACCAATCCGCTCGTGAATGCCATGAGTGTAGGTATTATGCAAGCCAATAAAATGGTGAGTGCCACGGCTAAGGGTACTGGTAATCCTGTTATGTATGTGGGTAGTGCTACTGGTAAAGATGGTATTGGTGGCGCAAGTTTTGCGAGTGCCGATATTACCAATGAGAGTGTACAAGAACTGCCGGCCGTACAGGTGGGCGACCCCTTTCAAGAGAAAAAACTATTAGAAGCCTGCTTAGAAGTCATTGAAACAGGTGCGGTTGTTGGCATGCAAGATATGGGTGCTGCGGGCATCATTTGTAGCACAGCAGAAATGAGTGCCAAAGGTGGTGTTGGTATGCACATTGATTTAGAAAAAGTGCCTACTCGCCAAAAAGATATGAAGGCTTGGGAGCTACTTCTCAGCGAAAGTCAGGAAAGGATGCTGATGGTTGTTGAGCAAGGCAGAGAACAAGAGGTGATTGATGTTTTTGAAAAGTGGGATTTAAGTGCCAGTATTGTTGGCCACGTAACCGACGATGGCTTACTCAAGTTTTATATGCACGGTGTACTTGAGGCCGAAATACCGGCGGAAGAATTGGTTTTAGGCGGCGGAGCACCACAATATACACGTGAATACACCACCCCAGCCTATTTTGAAAAAATCAATGCTTTCGATGCCAACACCATCACAGATGTTACAGATTTGAAAGCAACAGCAGCAGCATTGATTACCATTCCGAACATCGCTAGTAAGCGTTGGATTTATACACAATACGATAGCATGGTTGGTGCTGCGAACATGAGTACCAATGCACCAAGCGATGCAGCTATTGTACTCGCTAAAGGTACCGGGAAGGCTCTGGCAGTTACGGTTGATTGCAATAGCAGATACGTGCATGCTAACCCTTACGTAGGTGGTATGATTGCGGTAGCCGAGGCTGCTCGTAACATTGTATGCAGTGGCGGCGAGCCTTTAGGCGTAACCAATTGCTTGAACTTCGGAAATCCTTATGATCCAGAAGTATATTACCAATTTGTGCACGCAGTTACTGGCATGGGCGATGCTTGTAGAAAATTCAACACACCAGTAACGGGTGGCAATGTAAGTTTCTACAACCAAAACCCCGATGGACCTGTATACCCTACTCCAACCATTGGTATGGTGGGCGTTTTAGATAACCCTGCCAACAGAATGACCATGCATTACCAGCAAGCAGGCGACAAAATTTATCTGGTAGGTAACATTAAGAACGATATTGCATGCAGTGAGTATCTCCACAAATTAAAAGGTGTGCAGTTTTCACCTGCTCCTGCCTTTGACTTAGAGGAAGAATTTCAACTACAACAATTTGTAGCCGCTATTATACGTGAGCAACAAGTAAGTTCTGCACACGATATTAGTGAAGGTGGCTTAGCCATCACCCTTTTAGAAAAGGGCTTCCATGCTAACTTAGGCTTTAACGTAAGTGCTCCAACGACAGCCATCAGAAAAGATGCATTTTGGTTTGGCGAAGCACAAAGTCGTGTTGTAGTTACCGTTACACCAGCCCAAGAAGCAGCTTTTGTAGCTGCGGCCAACAAAGCTGGCATTCAAATTACGCATTTGGGTATGGTAACCGATGGTAACCTTACGGTAAATGACGAAGCATGGGGCACCATTACTTCATGGAAAGCCATGTACGATACTGCTATTGAAAATATTTTGAATAAGTAACCATGCCAAGTCGACTCACCTATTACCGTAATCATTTATCGTTTGGCGATGCATGGCGTTTGTACCGACATGTTAAAAGCAAGAAAGACGATTTTGTAAGTTTTTCTTTCTTACAGCATCCGGCGTTTATTAGAGGTATCATGAGCGACGAGCTCATGTTTGGTCAGCTTTTTATCGATAAGCAGTATGATGTATACTACCCTATGAACGCCACCAGTATTATTGATCTTGGTGCTAACGTAGGTTATGCCAGTGTATTTTTTGCTAATAAGTTTCCGCAAGCACGTATTGTAGCGGTTGAGCCTGAGGCGAATAACTATGCGGTTGCTCAAAAAAATGTGGCCCCTTATAAAAATATCCAACTGCTGCATGGTGCTGTATGGCATGAGCCAGCGCAGTTAGATGTTGTAGATAATGGCTTTGGTGAAGCCGCTTTTATGATGGTTACTGCCGGTGCAGCAGCCCAACATTTACCGCAAGGTAAGGTAGTAAATAGCATACCCGCTTACACCATTGCACAACTAGCCGAAACCATTGATGCAGCTACCATTGATATCGTAAAAATGGATATCGAAGGTTCTGAAAAAGAAATTTTTGAACACCCTACCAACGATTGGTTACCACGTACCAAAATGTTGATTGTTGAAACACACGATCGTTACAAAAAAGGTACCAGTAAAGCACTGATGCAAGCCATGAGTCAATACGATTTTTCGCTGGCACTTAGTGGCGAAAATCTGCTCTTTTACAACAATCAATTGGTAGCATTTAACCCTCCCGACTAACTATATGACAGCACATAACAACATCATCATCGTTACAGGTGCCGCAGGTTTTATTGGCAGCTGTACAGTACAATATTTGAATAATTGTGGTTATACCAATTTGTTATTGGTAGATGATTTTTCACGAACCGATAAAACGGCAAATTGGAGCAACAAAAAATATGTAGCTACTTTAGAAAGAACAGCATTACAAGGTTGGCTTAAGAACAATACCACACCGATTGCTGCAATCATTCACTTAGGTGCACGTACCGATACTACTGAGTTCGATTATAGCATTCATGAAACGCTGAATGTTGCGTATTCAAAAATGCTGTGGACGTATGCCACTGAAAACAATATTCCATTGATTTATGCATCGTCTGCAGCAACCTATGGCAGCGGCACTTTAGGCTACGACGATAATCATTCACTACCCTATTTGTTACAGCCACTCAACCCCTATGGTATCAGCAAAAACGAGTTCGATAAATGGGCATTAGCTCAAACACAGCAACCACCCTGTTGGACTGGCTTGAAGTTTTTTAATGTATACGGCCCTAATGAAGCACACAAAGGGCGTATGGCAAGTGTAATTTGGCACTCGTATTTACAGATACAAGCGAATGGCGAAGTGAAGTTATTCCAAAGTCATAAAGAAGGTTTTAAAGATGGCGAGCAGCTACGCGATTTCGTATATGTAAAAGACGTTATTAAAATTATTTACTGGCAGCTGCAAAAAATGTTGAGTGCCCATTGGCCAGCAGCCAATAACGGACTTTATAATTTAGGAACAGGCAAGGCTCGTAGTTTCTACGATTTAGCCAAGGCAACATTTACAGCTATGGAAAAACCTACCAATATTGTATTTATACCCATGCCTGAAGATATTAGAGATAAATATCAATACTTCACAGAAGCCAATATGCAAAAGCTCAGAAAAGCGGGCTATTCCGATGGCTTTTATACCCTAGAAGAAGGTGTTACCGATTACGTTCAACATTACCTGCTACCACAAAAGCTATACTAACCTTTGAAGCTACATTATATGGATGCTACAATTACCATTATCGGTAGCGGCAACTTAGGTACAGCCATTGCTGAAGGACTCATCAGTAAACAATTTTGCAAAGCAAACCAACTTACGATTACACGTCGTAACGTGCATCATTTACAGCATTTGGAAGCTTTAGACGCCCATGTTACCAGCGATAATATTGCCGCAGTAAAGGCAAGTGAATGGATTATCCTTGCGGTAAAACCATTTCAAACAGCAGCCATTTTGCAATCAATTGTGCCAGCCTTACAACCACATCATAAAATCATATCGGTTGTTACCGGCGTATGGCTTAACGAAATTGAAAGTATCGTAGGTACTAATATGCCCTTGTTCAGAGCCATGCCTAATACGGCTATTGCAATAGGTGAAAGTATGACTTGCATTTGCAGCATCCACGCAAGCCAAAGTGATATTGCATTTGTAACCACCCTTTTCGACCAACTTGGTAAAAGCATTGTAATAGAAGAAGCCCTGATGGATGCCGCTACAGTACTAGGTGCTTGTGGTACAGCTTATGCAATGCGATTTATAAGAGCTAACATTCAGGGCGGTATTGAAATTGGTTTTTCTGCAGCAACGGCATCACTAATTGCGGCACAAACTGTAAAAGGTGCAGCAGAGTTACTCTTACAAAAAAATACGCACCCCGAACAAGAAATTGATAAAGTAACTACGCCCAAAGGTTGCACCATTGCGGGCTTGAATGAAATGGAGCATCAAGGTTTTAGCTCATCTTTAATTAAAGGAATTACAGCGAGCTATCATAAAATTAAAAATTAGTATTATACCTTAATCACCGATTGTTGTACGATGGCATATACATCGTCGGTAGCAGCGGGGTCTACAATGGCCAACCCTGTAAAGGCACTAAAAGCTGGTAGCACAGCATGCCGAGCACCGAAATAAAAACATGGGAATGCTAGTTTTTGTCTACCACCACCTTTGAGTAATATCCCCGGATGAATATGCCCACTCATACTGTAATGGCCTTCCGGTATTTGCGTAAGCACATCGTGTGAAAAAATAATATTCCTTACGGTAAATGTAGTTTCATGCACCGTAATATCGTGTGAACGATACCAATCGTTAGGCAGTATATCATGATTGCCTCTTACCAAATGAAAAGGTAGTTGTGGCATATCGCTACGCCAACGGGCAAAAGTGGCCAACTCTGCATTGTTTTTACTATGTCCCATATCGCCAACAATGACAAGGTATTTCGGCTGAAAGTGTTGAATAGCATTGAACAGACGCTGTAAATCGTCTTTAAAAACTTGATTGGGCATAGCTATGCCAGCCTTTCTAAAATGAGCCGTTTTACCTAAGTGTAAGTCGCTTACAATCAGTGCTTGTTCTTGCTCCCAAAACAAACAACGTGCTGGTGTTACATAAAAGGTATCCGTTCCTTGCTGATGCGGCAATACTTGCATGATACAGTGCTAAGCTTCTTCTTGTAATGCATCTCTTTTAGCTGCATTATCGCGTTCTAAATCAATAATCCAATCTTTTCTGCGAAGTTCAAAGTTGGTACCAAGATACAGGCGTCTGATTTGTTCATCGCCGGCCAATTCTTCGGCAGTGCCGTGTTTAAAAATTTGTCCTTGTATGAGCAAGTAAGCTCTATCGCAAATACTCAAAGTTTCATTCACATTGTGGTCGGTAATCAGTATGCCAATATTTTTATATTTAAGCTTGGCCACTACGCTTTGAATATCTTCTACCGCAATGGGGTCAACCCCTGCAAAGGGCTCGTCTAACAAAATAAATTTAGGATCTACCGCCAAAGCTCTGGCAATTTCTGTTCTACGGCGCTCGCCACCACTTAAGCTGTCACCATTGTTCTTACGTACGTGATGCAGGTTGAATTCAGAGAGCAAACTCTCTAATTTGTCTTGACGCTGCTGCTTGTTCAGCTTCGTCATTTCAAGTACTGCTAGAATATTGTCTTCTACACTGAGTTTTCTAAATACGCTTGCTTCTTGCGGCAAGTAACCGATACCCATTTGAGCACGTTTGTACATAGGCAACTGGGTAATATCTTCCTCATTCAAAAACACTTTACCACCATCGGGTTTTATCAAACCAACTACCATGTAGAAACTGGTTGTTTTACCTGCACCATTAGGCCCTAGTAAGCCAACAATTTCTCCTTGCCTTACGGTAAATGAAACGTTGTTCACCACCGTACGACTTTTATACGTTTTAACCAGCGACTGGGTTTGTATTGTAAGACTCAAAGCATCAATGATTTCAACAAAAATAAAGGTTGTTGTAAGTTATGGTTTTTAAAAATTAACTTTAAGCAAACTTTAGAAACCAACTGCTTATGAAATGGCTTGTAAGTTGCCTACTTACAATTCTTATTGCTTTTCCCTTTGGTGCCTTAACACAAACCTTAGCTATCAACACCAATACCGATGCTACTAAAATTAGCGGTGCAGCAATTGGTATTTTACCCGTAAGGGATACCATACTTACCATTACTAAAGCGTTGGAATTACGACACCAGTTTGTAACCTTCCCACACCCCGATATTAACCAAGGAATTGCCAAAGACAATATTTGGACGCGGTTTGTATTAGCGCCATCTAAACAACAACCAAAAATGTTTTTAAGCTTTGAAAATCCGAAGCTTAACAAAGTGAATGTATACATTGTACAACAGCAACGGGTGATCGACAGCTTTGTAATTGGCGACCATTTTATGTTTCATGAGCGTTTGGTACATCATAACTATTTTACCATACCAATACAACTAAGCGCACAATACCCTACCGAAGTGCTTGCAAGAATGGAGCAAAAAGGTAACACCCTGCAAGTGCCTGTCATCTTGTACAGCAGTAAAGGATTGTTACAACAAATTGAAAAAAGCTATTTATACATTGGTATCACCACGGGTGTTTTAGGCATCATGTGTTTGTTGAGTATCTTCTTTTTTATGACCTCGGGTTTTAAGAGTTTGTACATTTTTTATGCTGGGCACATTTTTACAATCCTACTCTGGATTTGGAGTACCGAAGGATTGGGCTTTCAATATTTCTGGCCTAACAATACCAGTTTAGCAACACGAATGGGGCCAGGCGTGGCAGTATTAAACAGTGCCTTTTTCATTTCTGTAATGCTAACTTTTTGTAAGCCTTACGATGATACATCTATTTTCAGAAGGTACTTGCAAACGATTACCATCTTCTTTTTCATTTGGGCTATCTTCCCTTTTCTATCGGTGATAGATGTAGATAATCACAAGCTTACACGTACGTTCTTAACTACATTTTTCATTTGTAACTTTTTAAGTGTATTAGTTAGTATTGTTTACTTATTACAACTTTCACGCAAGCATAAAATTGTGTTATTCTATTTTTATGCCGTTGTAGTAACGCTACTTTCATCGGGGTTAAGTGTAGCTAAAAATTTAGGATGGATCATTATAGAACAAAGTACTAGTAGCATTATTAGCACAGGTATTCTCGTAGAACTATTGCTAATGACAGCTGCTATTTCACGACAGTTCAATATTTATAAAAACGAACGAGAGCAATTATTACTCGATAATCTTGCGAAAGAAAAAGCTTTGAATCAAAGCATTTTAGCCACACAAGCAGCAGAACGCAAACGCATTAGCAGAGAACTACACGACGATATTGGCGCTGGTTTAACACAAATTTCTTTGATGAGCGAATCGGCTATGCAACAACATCATAATCAGCAGCTCAATCAAGAAATCGCATTTACCGCAAGGAGCCTTGTGGCCTCTATGGGTGAAATTGTATGGAGCATGTATCCAGAAAACAACACCATCGAACAACTTATCATATACCTACGAGAGCAACTACACAAAATGTTAGAATACAGCAGTATTACCAACTACCAATTACAGCTACCCGATACCAACGACACCATTGTTGTAAGCAACGAAACACGCAGAACCGTTTTGCTAGTTACCAAAGAAATTGTGAACAATGCTATTAAGTACAGTAAGGCAAGTAACCTTACGGTAAATGTTCAGCTGCATGCTAACAGTATACATGGCAGTATTCATGATGATGGTGTTGGCTTTGATGTACAGCAAGCAAAAGCTGGTAAAGGCTTACGCAACATTCAACAACGAATACAAGAAATACAAGGTAGTTTAGTGATAGAAAGTATCCCCAAAAAAGGCAGTACTTTTAAGTTCACAATACCACTTTAATAACATTCGCATCCTAAGGTTTTATGAAGATTTTTGTGTAATGAAATTACTCACCATTGCCATCATAGAAGACGACGATAAAGTTCGGCATTACTTAGCCGAACAAATTCACCTCAATATTGATGTGGAAGATGTTCGTTTATTTCAAAACGCAGAATCGGCATTGCAAGAACTTACGGTAACACCAGTAGATATAGCACTCTTCGATGTGAATCTGCCGGGCATGAACGGCATTGAATGTGTACGCAGACTTAAAATGATTCATCCACGGATGCAGTGTATGGTATTGACCGTTTACGATAATGCAGATACCATATTCGATGCTTTAAAAGCTGGTGCTATCAGCTATCTTTTGAAATCTACCCCACCTCAAAAAATATTGGAAGCCATCAACGAAGTGCAACAAGGTGGTAGCCCTATTAGTAGTCAAATTGCCAGAAAGGTTATTGAAGCATTTACCGTAAGGGAAAAAACAAATGAACACTTTCAAACACTTAGCAAAAGAGAACAAGAAATGTTAGAGCAATTAGCCAAAGGTTACCGCTATAAAGAAATTGCCGACAAGCTGTTTGTAAGTATTGAAACTGTTCGCACCCACATTAGAAATATATACGAAAAATTACAAGTAAATAGCAGGATTGAAGCCCTTAAGAAAACTGGTTTGATTTAGTACAATACTACTTTTTTACCATTGGCGTGCTTTATGTAGCCCAGTACTTTCACGTTATCAAAAACAAACTGATATAACATGAAAAAAGTACTACTTACAGCCCTCACCATCATGGGCTTCGGAATGTTAAGCTACGCCCAAGATGCAGCCAGTAAAACACCTGCTAAAAATTACAAAGCCTTTAAAGTAGATGTTGGTATTGGTTATGCTTTTCCCTCTGGCGGCGGTGGCACCAAAGCTGGCGTAACCTTCACAGTAGAACCACACTATCGTTTGAACGATGCATTAGCCCTAGGCTTACGTTTCGAAGGAGCAGCTTTAGGTTATTCTAGTACTTCGGCAACAGGCAATTCAGAAGTAAAAGTTTCTGTATTAAACTCTTACTGCGCCACAGGTGAGTACTACTTAAAGCCAAGTGGCTTCAGACCGTTTGTAGGTGCTGGTGCTGGTATATATACAGCTGCTTCTATTGCAGCGAGTACAGGTACTGGCGGCGCTGCAGTGGTGAGTCCTAGCCTTTCAAAATTTGGTTTTTTCCCGAGAGTGGGTTTTGAAACCGGACATTTTAGAATGAGCAGTGAGTACAACTTAGTAGGCTCCGATGTAAGCTACCTCGCCATCAAGATCGGATTTTTCTTCGGTGGTGGCAGAAAATAATCAATCATAAAATAAATAATTTATGTATCGTAGAACCCTCGCTATTGTTGCGTTCGCTTTAGGCATATGCATTGTAGCCAATACCGCTTGTACAAAAAAAGATGACGCAGCTGAAACAACGTACGAATGTACCAGTTGCAAAAAAACGCCCGATGCCTTACCTGCTAACGATGCCAGCGCAAAAGGTATTTATAAAGGCATTTTCATAGGCTCTTCAGGAACCGTAGTGTTCGATGTGCAAAATGGTAGCAATGCCATTACTGCCAGATTGCTAATCGATGGTGTAACCATCAACCTCAGTTCAACTGTTACAGTAACCAATGGCCAGCCTTATGTAGCACCTTTTACGGGTACGTATAACGGTCAACCTGTTACTGTTGTGTTCTCTGTAGGTGTTGGCGGTACTAGCCCTACTGTTACCACAGCCAACATACCTGGCCATCCAAATGCAGTATTTACGATTGTGAAGGAAACTTCAACCAGCTTAATCGAATGCTTTGAAGGTACGTATACCTCTACCCGCCCCGAAACGGGCGTGTTTAACATCGTACTCTCAAGAGCACAAAATATCTGGGGCGGTACAGCCAGGGCTGTTACAGGTAGTACAAGCACCAACAGCATTAATGGCACCATTAATAGTAGTGGTGTGTTGTTCCAGAACAACAATGGCAGTCAACAACAAATAGGTACAATTACTGGCGATGTTATTACCGGCAGCTTTGTAGATAGTAACGGACGTACCATTAATATAACAGGGAGGAGAACCTTGTAAAAACACCAACATTGAAACCTACAAACCCCATGAACACTCATGGGGTTTTATTGTTTTAACATGTATGTTTGCAACAATACAAAGCAAGCAACGGCATCATGAAAGTTACCGATCACATAGCACAAGCAAAAGACACTTTAATTTCCTTTGAAATATTACCGCCTTTAAAAGGCAAGAGTATCCAAAGCATTTACGATCACTTAGATCCATTGATGGAGTTCAAACCCAGTTGGATTAACGTTACTTATCACCGCAGCGAAACCATGTTCAAGAAAAAGGCCGATGGCACTTTCGAGAAAGTAGAAGTTCGCAAACGTCCGGGCACCGTTGGTATTGTAGCAGCTATCATGAACCACTATCAGGTAGATGCCGTACCGCACTTTATTTGCGGCGGTTTTAACATGCGTGAAACCGAAGATGCCTTGATAGATCTGAACTTCCTTGGTGTTGATAATGTATTGGCATTACGTGGCGATGCTGCAAAGAATGAAACCTTTTTTGAACCTGAACCAGGAGGACATAGATACGCCATTGACCTGCTCAAACAAATCATGCGTTTGAACGATGGCTTGTACCTCGACGATGATATCAGAGATGGTGGCAAAACCAAGTTTTGTGCCGGCGTAGCAGGTTATCCAGAAAAACATTTTGAAGCACCTAATCTTGAAATCGACTTGCAACATTTGAAAGATAAAGTTGATGCTGGTGCTGGCTACATTATGACGCAGATGTTTTTCGATAATCAGAAGTTCTACAACTTTGTTGAAGCTTGCAGAAATGCAGGCATTAACGTTCCTATTATTCCAGGTTTAAAACCTATTACGAACAAAAAACAATTATCGATACTTCCACGCATTTTTCATGTAGATATACCTACCGAATTATCGAATGAAATTATGAAGTGCAAAACCGATGCCGATTGCGAATTGGTGGGCACCGAATGGTTGATACAACAAAGCAGAGAGCTTAAACAATTTGGTGTACCCGTATTGCACTACTACACACTTGGCAAGCCAAAGGTTATTTGGAATGCAGTGAAAGAACTCATCTAAGCACCTCACGGTAAATGTTGTTGCAATAAGCAAATTGATAAGGGGCGGCCTTCGGCCGCCCCTTATCAATGAATACAATCATTACACTATTGCGTTCTAACTCAATCCGCAACGTAATACCATTTACCGCAAGGTACTTCCCACTTTATGGCACGTTGATATACTTATGTACTTGTGCACTCAAGCGCCACTGCGGATGCGCTTTAATATAATCTATCATCAGCGGTAGCACCGTATCGCGTTTATCCCACTCGGGTTGCAAGTACAATTTACAATGCTCGTTCACTTGTGCGGCAAACTGTTCAGCCCATTCAAAATCAGTTTTATTATATATCACCACCTTTAACTCGTGGGCAAGTGGTAGTATTGCTGGTAAAGGTGCTTTAAATTTCTTGGGCGATAAACAAATCCAATCCCAACTGCCACTCATAGGGCTGCTACCCGATGTTTCAATATTGGTTTCAAAACCCAAGGCTTGAAAGGCTTGCGTTAATGCAGTTAAATCGTGCATTAAAGGTTCGCCACCTGTAATCACAATAATCGGCTTAACGGCTGTATTTTTTTGCTCGGCAGTAATGGCAGTAGTTGCCATGTTAACAATGGCTTCAACCGTATATGATGGATGCTTGCTTGCATCCCAACTGTCTTTAACATCGCACCAAAAGCAACCTACATCGCAGCCGCCTAAACGTATGAAATAAGCAGCCCTTCCTTGATGGAAACCTTCACCCTGAAGGGTATAAAAATGTTCCATCACAGGTAAGGTAGTATTTGTTATTGCGGTAGCAGTTATCATGTATTACAACGTAATTCCCTTTCTAAATAAATATGCTTTCAGTGTGTTTTGTAACAAGCCAGCAATCGTCATTAAACCTACGCCACCTGGTACAGGTGTTATATAGCTTGCTATCGGTGCAACGCTATCAAAATCAACATCGCCTTTAATGGCGAAACCTGTTTTTTTAGCCGCATCGGCTACACGTGTAATGCCCACGTCTATCACAACAGCGCCAGGTTTAACCATATCGGCCGTTACAAAACCAGGCTTACCAAGGGCAGCAACAACAATATCGGCCTGCTTACACAAATCGGCCAAGTTATGCGTATGACTGTGCGCTACGGTTACGGTGCAATTACCATGAGGGTGATTACTGCTAAGCAACACACTCATTGGCCTGCCAACAATATTGCTTCTACCAATTACTACAGCATGCTTGCCTTTGGTTGCAATATTGTAATGTGCTAACATGAGCATAATACCGTAAGGTGTGGCAGGCACAAACGTATCTAAGCCTTGCACCAACTTACCCACACTTACGGGGTGAAAACCATCAACATCTTTCGCAGGATCAATGGCTTCAATTACTTTTTGTTCGCTAATGTGCTTTGGTAAAGGCAGCTGCACCAAAATACCATCAATAGCATCGTTGTTATTACACTGAGCAATAGTATTGAGCAACTCGGCTTCGGTAGTATTTGCCGTAAGGCGTATTAAAGTGCTCTCAAAACCTACTTCGGCACAATTTTTCACTTTGCTGGCTACGTATGTTTCGCTAGCGCCATTGTCGCCCACGAGAATAGCAGCCAAGTGAGGCGGCCTTAAGCCTTGCGATTGTAAGTTTTTAACGTTAGCAGCCAGTTGTGCTTTGTAGGCTGCAGCGGTAAGTTTTCCGTCTAACAGTTGCATGGCGGCAAAGGTAGCAGTTATCGTTTGAAAGGCTGGCCTTACGGCAAAAGTTAATACAGCCCTTACGGTAAATGTGAACGCACACTGCATTTTGCCCTTTGAATAGTTACAACTACTTTTGCGGCCGCAAAACTTAGTATTTACAACAACAAAACATTTGCAATGGCAACAACTGCAGACATCAGCCGTGGTTTGATTATTAAACTCGATGGCAGCTTATACAGTGTTATTGAATTTGGCGAAAACAAAACTGCTCGTGCCGCCGCTAAAGTATGGGCTAAGCTAAAGGGCGTAGATAACAACCGTTCTATTGAAAAAACATGGAACAGTGGCGAAACCATTTATCCGGTACGTGTAGAAAAGAAGGCTTTTCAATTCTTGTATAAAGATGAAAGCGGTTACAACCTCATGAACAACGAAACCTTCGAGCAAATTGCACTTGCCGAAGAAATGATTGATGCACCGCAGTTTTTGAAAGATGGTAGCGAAGTTTTTGTATTCATCAATACCGAAACTGATCAGCCAATTGGTGCGGAACTTCCAGAAAAAATTGTGATGACCATTACTTATTGCGAGCCCGGCCTACGTGGCGATACTGCTACCCGTGCACTAAAACCTGCTACTGTTGAAACTGGTGCTACTGTAATGGTTCCTTTGTTTGTGAACGATGGCGAAGTAATTCGTATCAATACCAAAACTGGTGAATACGTTGAGCGTGTGAAAGATTAATCATTTACCGTAAGGTATACCTAGCTTTTTAACCTAAGGGGTTGTTGCTACGCAACAACCCCTTAGGTTTTTTAGCAACATACTACAGCCCATATTTCTGCCACAGTACAGGCATGGGAATGGTAATTTCAATTTGCTTTTTTGTAACTGGATGCGGAACAACCAAACTGCTTGCCTGCAAGAAAATACTACCATCGGGTGTGGTTCTGGCATAGCCATATTTAACATCTCCAACAATGGGAGAACCGATAGCCGCAAACTGTGCTCTGATTTGGTGAAACCTTCCCGTTTTTAAATGAACCGCTAACAAATGATAGCGTTGCGAACTCTTTAACCAGGTATAATCGAGGTTAGCTTGCTTGCCATGTGCCGTTGGCTTGGCATACGCCTTTACTTTTTTATTGGCCTGATTTTGTACCAACCAATGTTGTAAGCTTCCGCTGGGTGGCGTTGGTAGCACCGCAACAACAGCATGGTATTGTTTTTGAACAACGCCCGTGCTCCACACGGCACTTAACTGCGTTTGTATATCGGCAGTTTTTGCCAACAGCCAAATACCACTTACCCTTTGATCGAGCCTATGTATCGGATGCAACGGTTCACTTTGCGATAGTGTTTTAAGCAAGGCAAAATCTACCTCGCAGGGCATTCCAGCAGGTTTGTGTACTGCTATCACATGCTCATCTTCAAATAAAATAGAAATATCCATAGCAAACGAAGGTACCTTTAATACCCGCATTGCTAGGTTTTAATTTGTACCAAAACTGCTAGCTTAATCTACCCCATTGTATTACACCGCCGCCAATTACCTCATCGCCTTCATACATAACAGCACTTTGGCCAGGAGCAATACTTTTTACCTTCTCGTAAAACTGCACTTTAACACCGTTATCGGCCGTGTATAAATTGCTAAGTGCTCCTTTGTCTTTATACCTAATTTTTGTAATTGCCTCCATACCATCGCTAATACCATCGTACTTCATCCAGTTGATTTTGGTTACCAACATGGTGCTTTGTTCTAAATCGGCTTCGTCGCCAAGCACAACCGTATTGGTGTCGGGGTCAATAGCGGTTACATACGCTGGCTTACCTAAGGCAATATCTAAACCTTTACGCTGACCAATAGTATAGAAAGGGTAACCTTTATGCTGCCCTAGTTTTTTACCAGTTTTATCAACAAACCAACCACCTGCAACACGTTCTTCTAAGCCTTCTACCCTACGTTTTAAAAAGCCTCTGTAATCGTTATCGGGTACAAAACAAATTTCGTAGCTCTCACTTTTCTTCGCCAACTCAGGATACCCAAAATCAAGTGCCATTTGGCGTATTTCAGTTTTCCTGTACTTACCAAGTGGCATAATGGTTCTGCTTAACAATGTTTGATCGAGGCCCCACAGTACATAGCTCTGATCTTTCATTTCATCGAGCCCCTTGCTAATAGTATACCTACCATTGGCCGCAGCTACAATATTGGCATAATGACCAGTCGCGATAAAATCGCATCCCAACGCATTGGCACGTTTTAACAAAGCCCGCCATTTGATATGCGTATTACACATTACACATGGGTTGGGGGTACGACCAGCCAAATACTCGTCTACAAAGTTTTCGATAACAAAATCGCCAAACTCTTCTCTGATATCTAAGATAAAATGCGGAAAACCATGATGCACCGCTGCCTGCCGAGCATCGTTGAAACTATCTACATTACAACAACCTGTTTCTTTGCTACTATTGGTGCTGGTGGCATAATCCCAAGTTTTCATGGTAATTCCCACCACCTCATACCCTTCGTGATGCAGCATGAGTGCAGTAACGGTACTATCAATACCGCCACTCATTGCTACCAACACTTTTCCTTTCCGACTCATGCAAGAAATTTTTGCAAAGATACAACCAAAAAAAGGCTGGCACCATGCTGCTATTTTCGATAAAGGCAATAAGTACCTTACGGTAAATGCTGTAGCTGCTCGGCTATTTCTTTAACATAAGCCCCACCCTCGTACACTTGTACAATTCGATGCTGTGCATTGAATACGACCACAAAAGGTAAATAACGCACTTTGAAATAGCTCGGCAGATGATATGCTTCGTCTCTACCGAATATAACCTGCGAACGTCCTGCTAACTGATATTGCTTTGCAAATGCTGCTATGGCCGGCAGTGGATGAAAACTCACCCATAAATACACGGCTTTATCTACCAATGCAATGCTATCTGCCAAGGCTTTAGCTTCGTTTTGGCAATGGCCACACTCCGGACTGAAATACACCAACACCACAGGCTTACCCGCTGGTAGCTTACTCCGGAAATACATGGTACTATCGAGCAGCCGCAACTGAAAATCTGGAAGTACCGGATGTTGCTTAAAAGGTGCATCGCCTTGTGCAAAGGCTTGTACGCCTATGATACACCACATAAAAACCAAAATATATTTCATAGCAATGTTATGATTCAGTAAACGATTTTGTCAATAATACCCTCTGAGGCTTAGTTAGAAAGTTCAAGACTAATTGTCTACCAAAGTTGCGGAATAAACTCTTCTGATTAAATTCTTCATAACCACTGAAAGATTTATTCCAATATGGCTCACGTCTATTGCTATTTTGTTGATTACATCAACCATTGCTTTCAGATTGAATAAGTTTTTTCAACTGTTCTTTGCTCGGGAGAACTAATTCATATTTGCTAGCAAAGACCTGCTGATTGTTTTCTGGCAGCGTAATTTCAACGATTGCATCCTTTTTATCTCTACATAAAATGATCCCTATTGTTTTGTTCTCATCATCAAGTTTTACAAAGCGATCATAGTAGTTTACATACATCTGCATCTGACCCAAATCCTGATGTTTAAGCTTGCCAATTTTTAAATCAATTAGCACAAAACATTTTAGTAAGCGGTTATAAAATACCAAATCAATCCTGAAATGTTCTTCGTCGAATGTGAACCGAACCTGTCGTCCCACAAAAGCAAAGCCATTACCAAGCTCAAGAAGGAAATGCTCTAGTTTGTCAATAATTTCTTGTTCCAATTCACTTTCCGTGTAAAACGACCGCTCCGGCAAACCTAAAAACTCTAGGATGTAGGGATCTTTAATTACATCTTTAGGTTGTTCTATTACCAGCCCTTTCTCCGATAGCTCTTTTACTTGTTTCTTATCTCTACTTAAGGCTAGGCGAGCAAACAAACCGCTGTCAAACTGACGTTTCAATTCTCTTACACTCCAGTTGTTATTTCGCGATTCAATTTCATAAAAACTGCGTTCATCATCATTTTCAATGCGAATGAGCGTTAAATAATGCGACCAACTTAAATTCAGATTTTCAGGTGCAGATGCAGTTGATTTCCGCAACGGTGCTTCGGAAATTTGGTTTTTGGAAATCCGAGACAGTGTTTCGGAATTTTTATAGACCAAATAAAACCTTCTCATATTTTCAAGATTGTCTACTGAGAAGCCCTTCCCAAACTCATTGGTAAGTTGATGAGATAACTCTTTTAGCAATGCTTTTCCATAATCGGCCCTTTCTTTTCCATTTTGCTCCTCTTCCACAATCATCCTACCTATCTCAAAATAGGTAAGTACCATAGTTCGGTTAACAGTATGAATTACATTTTCGCGGGCAGCTTGAAGTAAACCGACTATTTGAGCGTATAACTGAGTATTTAAAACAGGTTTAGTCATCAATCAACTTTTTATGCTTCAGCAAAACTTACAAACATGTTATCTATGGCACCACAATCATAAGGGTTGTTTTCTCAAAAGAAAGCGGGTACCACCAGGCACTATTACAATCAAAGTTGTACTCACCAAAACAGCTTTCATCATATTGACATTTTTCGGCATCTCCATTCACCAACTCCTTGCAATATATCGAACATTCCTTATCGATATGTATTTTGAAGTTGCATGGTAAAATGTGCTTATCAGAATAGTTTATCATTAAAGTCAATCGGCTTTATTAATAAATTAACATCGCTAACTTGTTTCTATGCAAATCACACTTTTATTGCCGAATTCATTGCTATTTTCAGTTGTTGCCAACCTATAAATAATCACCACTCATCCATCGAAGTATCAAAAAGCCTTATCGGCTACTACATTTGCAGCCCTATGTTGCTATTGAGAGTTCCGATACTGTTGCTATTGCTTTGCATCTCTGCGTCTGCATTTACGCAAGTGAAAAAAATAAATGCTATCAAGGTAAGCGCTGTTCCCAAGTTAGATGGTAGTTTAACCGATACGGTATGGCAACATGCTGCTATTGCGACCGATTTTATTGTTAACAGTCCGAACTATGGTGCACCTGCATCGCATCCAACAGTGGTTAAAGTGGTATATACCGATGAAGCGTTGTATGTTGGTGCCTACTTGTACGATAAGCCCGATAGTATTCGCAAGCAATTAACCAGTCGTGATGCTCACGACCGACAAGATTGTGATTTTTTCTCTCTTTCAATTGATACGTATCGAGACCGCCAAAATGCTTTTCAGTTTGTAGTAACTACGGCCAATGTGCAAAGTGATGCTCGTGTAAGTACTGGCGGCGAACGAACCTTCGATTATAATTGGGACGCTGTTTGGGATAGTCGGGTGGCAATGCAGCCCGATGGCTGGACGGTAGAAATCAAAATCCCCTACATGTCGATTCGCTTTGCAAAAGCTACCTTACAACATTGGGGTATCAATTTTGGTAGAAATATTCGCCGTACCAATGAAACCAGCTATTGGAACCCTATCAACCCACAACAGGCGGGCTTTGTGAATCAGTTTGGCGATTTAGTAGACATTACCAACATAGTGCCGCCACTACGTTTATCGTTTTTACCATATGTTACTGGTGGCTACCAAACCATTCCTACCAACAAAGGCACACAAACTACATGGATTCGTAATGGTGGTATGGATGTGAAATATGGTATCAATGAGAGCTTTACGTTGGACATGACCCTCATTCCCGATTTTGGTCAGGTGGTGAGCGATAATGTTATTTTAAACTTGAGCCCATTCGAACAACAGTTTCAAGAAAATCGTCCTTTTTTTACAGAAGGCACCGAGTTGTTTAACAAAGCAGGCATTTTTTACAGTCGTAGGGTTGGTGAAAGGCCGCCAGGATATTTTACCGCAAGGGCAACCGCCGCCGATAGTAATTATCAAATCATCAAAAATCCGAGTGCACAACAACTTTATAATGCCAGCAAATTCAGTGGACGTACCAAGGGCAACCTAGGCATTGGTGTATTCAATGCTGTTACCGCACCCACTTACGCTACATTACGTAACAGCAAAGGAGAAGATATAAAACTTAAAACTGCCGACCTTACCAACTACAATATTGTAGTACTAGATCAAGCATTGAAGCATAGAAGTGCTGTAACATTTACCAATACCAATACATGGCGTGCTGGTGGTGAGCGTAATGCCAATGTGGCGGCATTAGATATAAGTTTGTTTGATAGTACCAACACTTACAATGTAAGAGCACAAGGCAGGCTTAGTAATATTTGGGGTACACGGGGTAGCTATAACGGATTTGCAAGCTTTGTATCGGTGGGTAAGGTAAGTGGCCGTTGGCAATGGAATTTGTACAACAATATTGAAAGCGACCGCTACGACCCGAACGATTTAGGCATTCTTTTTGCCCCTAACGAAATAAGCACAGGTGGTGAGTTGAGTTATATTCAGTTTTTGCCCAACAAGCATTTCAACTATCGTAACTATACCCTTTCTATCGATTATCAATCGCTGTACAAGCCAACCAGCTATCAAGAGGTAAGCGTGAATGCGAACTTCTTACATGTGTTTAAAAACTTTTGGGATATTAGTTTCGAACTTTCTAGCAGTCCTTTTTACAGTTACGATTACTTTGAACTACGAACACCGGGTGCTAAAATGCGTAAGGTGCCATGGGCTTTTGCTGGGTTGTTTGGTAGTACCGATAGCCGTAAAAAATTATTTGTAAGCTACGGTTTAGGGTTTGCAGAAAGTCCGATTGAAAACGATCCATTTTATCTAGCTCGTATGGGTGTACGTTATCGTTTTAATCCTAAGTTTTCGTTAGAAATCAGCAAGCGTTGGGAAGATGATCAGGCGAATTATGGTTTCAGCCATTTCGATCCAACCACACGTGTGCCCATCATTGGTCGCCGCCGCGTGAAGCAAGCTACTACCTTAATATCGGGCTTGTACAACTTTAAAGCTCGTATGAATGTATCGTTAAGACTAAGACATTATTGGAGCAATGTAACTTACGAACGCTTTTATACTGTTACCGATGGTGGCGATTGGCAACCAACGGCATTTGCACCAAATCGTAACCGTAACTTTAATGTGTTTAACATCGATATGTTCTACACTTGGGATTTTTTGTTGGGCAGCCGCTTAATTATTGCATGGAAAAACGCCCTTGGCCCCGATGCTATGATTGATGGTAACCAACATCGGAAATACACACAAAATCTATGGGAAACGCTACGAAGCCCGCAAAGTAATGAGGTAAGTGTTCGCCTAATTTATTTTGTAGATTACAATAGCTTACGCAAGCGAAAAACAATAAGTTAACTAACCTTACGGTAAATGCTGTAAGCAAAATGGGACAACGTTCATTGCGTTGTCCCATTTTTAATCCAGGAAACATCACCCGGAGTTGAAGAGATGTTGGCGTTACCAGCATCATTAATTAATGGTAAGGTACGACAAATTATTTGCCGTAAGGCTTAAAAATTAAAGGTGTAACTTATCTTTCTTAGCCATAAGTTCTTCTACCGTTTCGCGGTACATTTCGTCGGGCACGCAACAATCTACCGGACAAACCGCTGCACACTGTGGCTCCTCGTGAAAGCCCTGACACTCCGTGCATTTGTTCGGCGTAATGTAATAGGTATCGGTAGCTACCGGAGCAAAGCGTTCGCTTGCATCTACAATAGAACCATCCATCATTACATAACTGCCTTTAACGCTGGTGCCATCGGCAATTGCCCACTCAACACCGCCTTCATAAATAGCATTATTGGGGCACTCGGGTTCGCAGGCACCACAATTGATACATTCGTCTGTTATCTTAATAGCCATACTTGTAATTTTGAACTTTTGATTGCAAAAATAAGTTAGTTAAAGCAAACCTAGTTATGAGTGTACAACAAAGGATTGATTTGATGGTTCAGTTAGGGCAGTATATGCTTAGCGATAGCGATGAATGGCAGGCTGCCAAGCAACAGGCCTATCTGAAAAATCCATGGTTTATTCCAGAATTTATAGCTACTGCAACTCAAAATATTGCTACGCATCTTTTATCGCCAACGGCATTAACCACATGGGTACAACAGTATAACATTGTTGATATTCCGCAGGCTCCAAAACAAGTGGGTATAGTAATGGCGGGCAACCTACCCTTGGTGGGCTTTCATGATTTTTTATGTGTGTACATGAGTGGCCACACGGCAGTAATAAAGCTATCATCTAAAGATGATGTACTCCTCAAACATTTGGTTAAAAAATTATACGAATGGGAGGTTACAGTTCAAAATCAGGTGTCATTTGCAGAGCAATTAAAAGGCTGCGATGCCTACATTGCCACTGGCAGCAATAACAGTAGCCGTTATTTCGATTATTACTTTGGCAAATATCCTAACATCATTCGCCGTAACAGAACTTCAATTGCAGTACTTAACGGCACTGAAACGGAAGCCGAGCTGAATGGACTTGCTAACGATATCATGCTCTACTTCGGGCAGGGTTGCCGTAACGTAACGCAGCTTTATTTACCGCAAGGTTATGCGTTTGAAACCCTGCTGCAGCATACAACAACATGGCAACACCTGATAGACCATCACAAATACAAAAACAACTACGATTATCAGCTGGCTTTGCTACTCATGAACAATAAACAATACATGACAAACGGCTTGTATTTGTTACATGAATCAAATCAATTGTTTGCGGCCATTAGCGTGGTGAATTACGCTTATTACAGCGATGAAGACGCCTTACGGCAAATGCTTACGCACCATGGCGATAACGTACAATGTATTGTGGGCAAAGGCTACCTAACTTTTGGCACAACCCAACAACCATCGCTTACCGATTATGCCGATGGCGTAGATACTATGGCTTGGTTAACAGCACTGTAACACATGTACGACATCGTTCGTAAAAATACGTTAAAACCACTGTTATAATGCCAGCATATACTGCCGATTTGTAAGTTTGAATGGTAATAGGCACAAGATTTGAAACGATATCTTACCTAAAATTGTAAAAGAATAAACCCTAGATACTATGTTGAAGACAAAAGGAATTTTAATGGTAATGGCGGTGAGCATTATCACTTCTGTTGCCAGCATTTGGGGCTATCAGAAGTTAACCCAAGATTCGTACGTTGGTATTAGCAGCAATGGCAAATTACCTGTGAACTATGCAGGATTTTTCGACAATAATAATAGTCCGGCAGGCCCGGTAGATTTTACGGCTGCCAGTACCGCTGCAACACCAGCAGTTGTGCATATTAAAGCACGTACCAAGGCAAAGCAAGTAACCAATAACATACCACGCCAACGCAACCCATTTAGCGATTGGTTTGGCGATGGTTTTTTCGATGATTTCTTTGGCGGCCCACGTGTTCAAATGATTCCAGAGCAAAAGGCAAGTGGTAGCGGTGTGCTTATTAGCGATGATGGCTATATTGTAACCAACAACCACGTTATCAATGGAGCCGATGAAATTAATGTTACCCTCACCAACCGCAAAACATACAAGGCTACCGTAGTAGGTGCCGATCCAAGTAGCGATTTAGCAGTACTCAAAATTGAAGGCAGCAAACTACCCTTTCTATTATACGGCAACAGCGACGATGTGAAGCTCGGGCAGTGGGTACTCGCTGTAGGTTACCCACTTAACCTAGATGTTACAGTAACAGCCGGTATTGTAAGTGCCAAAGCCCGTGCTATTGGCGTGAACGATAGACAAAGCGACCGCCCTATTGAATCTTTTATTCAAACAGATGCTGCTGTTAACCCTGGCAATAGTGGTGGTGCATTAATCAATACCAACGGCGAACTTATTGGTATTAACAGTGCTATTGCAAGCCCTACCGGTTCTTATGCTGGTTATAGCTATGCGATACCGGTGAACCTAGTCAAGAAAATTGTGAACGATATGATCAAATATGGCGCTGTACAACGTGCCTACATAGGTATATCGTATCCGAAAGAAGGCCTCACCGATGAGCAAAAGAAAAGTGCAGGCATTAAAGATGGCGATGGTGTGTATGTGTTAGAAGTTCCCGATGGTGGTGCTGCAAAAGCAGCTGGCATTCAAAAAGGCGATTTTATCACAAAAATCAACGGTGTTACTGTAAGTAACTCTCCAGAATTACAAGAGCAAGTTGCTCGTTATAAGCCAGGAGATAAAATCACGGTAACTTATGTTCGCAATGGCAAAGAAAGTACTGTGAACCTAACCTTAAAAAACAAAGCTGGTAATTACGAAGTTGTTAAGAAAGAAACATTAGCGAGTAAGTTGGGTGGCGAGTTGGTAAATATCGACAAAGCAACAGCCCAAAAGAATGATATCGCTGGCGGCGTAATGGTTAAAAAATTAGGAGATGGCTTATTAGCGAAAACTAAAATTCAAGAAGGTTTCATCATCACTAGTGTGAACAATCAAGAGGTGAAAAACACGGAAGAATTATATAAAATTCTAAATCAACTCACGTCGAATGGCAGTGGTGGAACCGTTCGCTTAGAAGGCGTCTACAATGGTTTTGAAGGTACTTACGGGTATCCTTTAAGTTTAACGCCCGATGAAAATGGTGAATAACCATTATAAATTTTAAAAAACATAAAGCCTCGCTTATAGCGGGGCTTTATTCGTAGGCGTACATATACCTTACGGTAAATGAACAACCTTATATTGCATGTATGAATTGGGAAATTAAACATACCACGCTAGGCCGCTGCATTAGCATTGTAGTGGTGAGTATCTTCTTAATAATTACAAGCTGTACTAACAATACGCACGGCACAGATGCAAGAAACGATGGTAGTAATTATGCTAAAAGCAGAGGATTAAATCGTAACCCAGCTAAAATTAATTATAGCAAACATGCACGTTGCAGAATGGAATGTCGCCATATCACCGCCGATGAGGTTGCACTCATTTTAAAAACTGGTACTGTTAACTACCGCAAAAGCGATTTGCAAGCGGCGCCTTGTCAAAAGCGTTACGCTGTTGAAGGACAAAGTAACGATGGGCAGCACATTCGCATTATTGTAGCCCAATGCAATGAAGAAGTTACTGTTATTACAGTAATTGATACCAAAGAAGAATGGCAGTGCAGTTGTAATTAGCAGCTAGCTAGCATCAGGTTCGGGTATTGCATCCATTAAACGTTCTACCATGTTGTAGGTTGCAGGACAGTAGGCAACATTTTGCTGATGTACATGCATGTAATCTATCGTTGGGAACTTATCGAAATGTGGGAAGCCGGCACAATCAGCAGGACGCACTTCATAAATACTGCACTTGTTATCGGAAAGATTGAGAAATTGGCATGGCTGGCTACGATTCATCCAATCTTTATCGTTCGGTGGCTGATAGAGATATTTTTCTTTGAACGCTTTCGGCGTCATTTTTAAATGACTGGCAATACGTTTGATATCGGCGCTGGTGAAAGTTGGACTCATTTTTTTGCAGCAATTGGCACAACTCAGGCAATCTATTGTTTCCCAAACCTTTGGTGTTACAGCCTCCACAGTAGCATCTAATTGTGCAGGCTGTGCTTCGAGCAGCGCCTCGAGGTAAGCATTAAACTTTGCTTTATGATGACGTTGCTTTTGAGCAAAAGATTTTAAATTCAAGGGCGCTGGCATATCTTAAAAAATTGTTGTGGCAATGTACTAAAGTGTGTGTAAAGTGCATCAACATTTACCGTAAGGTTATACTACCCTTGCAGCGTATTTTTGAAGTAATGTGGCAACCCTATATCAAAGGTTTTAAAGCATACTTGCAGTTAGAGCAATCGCTCAGTGAGCATTCTGTTAAAGCATACTTACACGATGTAATGTTGTTTGTACAGTATGCTCAAATGCACGCCATACAAGGCTCGCCAGCCGATGTGCAGTTACAACAGCTACAACAATTTTTACAGCATTTAGCAGTTTTGGGTTTGAGTGCGGCTAGTCAGGCTCGTATTATTAGTGGCTTGCGAAGTTTTTATAAGTATTGCCTCACAGAACAAATTGTAGTTAAAGACCCAACCGTTTTATTAGAAGCACCCAAACAAAAAAGAGCATTACCAGACGTTTTAAGCGTAGCAGAAATTGATGCTATTATAGACACGTTTGACCTGAGTACCAATGATGGTATTCGTAACAAGGCCATTATAGAAACCATGTATAGCTGTGGCTTACGCGTAAGTGAAGTAGTGCAACTAAAGCTCACACAACTTTATTTTGACGATGGATTTATAAGAGTAATTGGTAAAGGCGATAAAGAACGCTTAGTGCCTATTGGCACATCGGCGATGAAGCATGTAGATATATACCGCCATTATGTACGCGTACACATGCCTATACAACATGGCTTTGAAGATTTTTTATTCCTCAACAAGTTTGGCAAGCATTTAAGCAGGGTTATGATTTTTCTGATGATAAAAGATGCGGTTGCCAAAGCAGGTATTCAAAAAATAGTGTCGCCACATACATTCAGACATTCGTTCGCAACACATTTGGTAGAAGGTGGTGCCGATTTAAGAGCTATCCAAGAAATGTTAGGTCATGCAAGTATTACCACTACCGAAATATACACGCATTTAGATCGGGCTTTCTTGCGTTCTACCTTACAAAACTTTCATCCAGCATTTCGGAAGTTATGATGCTGTGCTCCAACCCCATTTCAAAAAATTAGGGAATGCTTCGGCCCATGTTGGTACATCGTGCTTGCCTTCGGGCAGTTCTAAGTATTCGATATGAGCGTCGGTATAACCCTTTGCTTTTAATTCTACGATTAAATCGAGTGTATCATCAATACTATCTATGATACCATTATGGTTACGGTCGGCAGTTTCATCGAGTACACCACACTCAAAAAAGAAACGCAGCCAAGGATGGAAATGACCTTTGCGTACTTGCAGATGCATCAAACGATCATTTTCATCGGTATAGCCTTCGGCATAATCTTTTCTACGCCACCAAAGGCTGCCACTAAATACACCTACTTTACTGAACTCAGCAGCATGATTCCAAGCAATATCCAACGCCATGAGCCCGCCTAAAGAAAAGCCTGCAAAAGCCTTTTCTTTAAAGCTGTTGATGTGATAGGTTTTTCTCACCAATGGCATCAGTTCATCGAACACAAACTTGGTATACAAGCCTGCCTTGCAACCACGACCTTTAAAATCGGCCGTGTAAGCAACCCCATATTCATTTTTACGATCGGTACCACAATGTATCGCTACTACCATTAATGGTGTTAGCTGTAGTTGCTCATAAGCTTCGTCTAATATTTTTTCGAAGTTCATGGTAACTAAATCTTGCCCATCGTTCACTAATAACAAACTCACCGCATTGTTTTCTGGACGTACGTGTGGCAAGTATACATCAACCAGTACCTCTCTATCGAGGTATAGGCTACTCATGTGAATACGTTCGGTACTGATATGTTGGGGTGTATGTGCAGTTGTTGGGTTAACCATAGTTTCAAAAATATGGGAAACGCTGTGCTTTGCATCAGCAAAATTTTTTTGGCAGTTCTGTGTTTTTTAGCGGCATTCTTTAACTATATTGACGCTGTAACTAAAATTCAAAACCAAAACAAGCATTACTTATGAAAAAAATAGGCATCCTTTTTGGCCAAGAGCGTACGTTTCCGCAGGCATTGATTGAACGCATCAATAGTATGAATGTAGATGGTGTTGTTGCCGAAGCGGTAACCATCAATAAAGTAATGCAAGGCGAACCAACAGAATATGCTGTTATATTCGATCGTATTAGTCAAGATGTACCCTTTTACAGAGCCTATCTTAAAAATGCAGCACTAACAGGTACTGCTGTTATTAACAACCCCTTTTGGTGGAGCGCCGATGAAAAGTTTTTCAACAACTGCTTAGCAACAAAGATTGATGTTCCGGTTCCTAAAACAGTAATACTACCAAGCCGCGACTTGCCGGCCGATACCAGCGATAAAAGCTTTAGCAACCTCTCGTACCCACTCGATTGGGAAGGCATTTTCAGCTATGTTGGTTTTCCGGCATACATGAAGCCTTTTGCCGGTGGTGGTTGGAAAAATGTGTACAAGCTGGAAAGTATGGAAGACTTTTTTGAAAAGCATGCAGAAACAGGACAGCTTGTAATGCTCTTGCAAGAAGAAATAGTGTTCGAAGAGTACTACCGTTGTTACTGCATTGGTGGTAAGTACGTACGTATTATGCCTTACGAACCTCGTAACCCGCATCATTTAAGATATGTTGCCGATTTTGCTCCGAGTAAAGAACGCCTGGCACTAATGGAGTCGATTGTATTGCGTATTAATCAATATTTAGGTTACGACTTTAACACAGTTGAATTAGCTGTTCGTGATGGTGTGCCTTATGCAATTGATTTTTGTAACCCTGCTCCCGATGCCGACCGCAATAGTGTTGGTGAGGAAAACTTTGCCTGGGTAGTAGAAACTGCTGCGAAGTATGCTGTTGAAAAAGCATTAGCACAACAATCTGGTGTAGATAATCTTACTTGGGGTGAATACGTAAAACGTAGTGCTGCCAAAACAGCATTGTTCTAGTAAGGCATTTCATTTACCGTAAGGTTAACACATTATTCAAGCAAGCAATAACTACTATGAGCCCTATAAGTTACAAGCACTTTACCCTCGGCGTAGAAGAAGAATACATGGTAATGCACCCGCAAACATTGGAGTTGCAAAGCCATGAGCAAAAAATTGTACACGAGGCGTATAAGATTATTAAAGACAAGGTTAAGGCCGAAATGCACCAAGCCGTGGTGGAAGTAGGTACAGATATTTGTCAGAACATTGATGAAGCCTATCGCGATGTAAGTACTTTGAGAGGTACCATTGCCCAAATTGCAGGCGACTTAGGCTTTGCTATGGGTGCCGCAGGCACCCACCCTTTTAGCCACTGGGAAAGTCAGTTGATTACCGACCATGTTCGCTACAACCAAATTGTAAACGAACTACAGGAGGCGGCTCGCAGCAACCTCATTTTTGGCTTACACGTACACGTGGGTATGGAAGACCGTAAAATGGCCATTCATATTGCCAACAGTGCTCGCTACTTTTTACCACATGTGTACGCATTAAGTACCAATAGTCCTTTTTGGGAGGGCAGGCACACCGGTTATAAGAGTTTTAGAACCAAAGTGTTTGACAAATTCCCAAGAACGGGCATCCCCGATTATTTTGAAAGTATTGAAGCGTACGATAATTACGTGAACCTACTCATTAAGACCAATTGCATTGATAATGCAAAGAAAATTTGGTGGGACTTACGCGTACATCCGTTCTTCAATACCGTAGAATTTCGCATTTGCGATTGCCCCATGACGGTGAACGAAACCATTGCTATTGCGGCATTATTTCAGGCTATTTGTGCCAAGCTGTACAAATTACGCAGCCAAAACATGAACTTTATCATGTATCACCGTTCGTTGATTACAGAAAATAAATGGCGTGCCGGCCGCTATGGCATTGATGGCAGCTTGATTGATTTTGGTAAAGAAGCTGAAGTGAATACCCGTGTATTGATTTATGAGTTACTCGATTTTGTAGATGATGTGGTAGACCATTTAGGGTGCCGCCATGCGATTAACTACGTTCATAAAATGTTAGAACAAGGCACTGGTGCCGACCGACAGTTGAAAGTATATCAAGATACAGGCGATCTTAAAAACGTTGCTAAATTCATCAATCAGCAATTTTTGGTGGCGTAAGTATACCTTACGGTAAATATTACAACGAGAAAGGGTTTGGCGTAGCCAAACCCTTTCTCGTTGTAGATAAGTAATGGATACAAAAAAAGCCACCTAATGGTGACTTTGTGACCTCGTCAGGATTCAAACCTGAAACCTTCTGATCCGTAGTCAGATGCTCTATTCAGTTGAGCTACGAGGCCTTTTCCCGTTTGGGATTGCAAATATGAGGTTGCGTTACGAACTAGCCAAATTTTATCTCAGTTTTTTAAAAAATTTATTGCTGATTACTCAACAAATACAACACTGCCATGCGTACAGCTACCCCATTTTCAACTTGTTGTAATACAATGCTTTGTTCACCATCGGCAACATCACTATCAAGTTCTACGCCTCTGTTAATTGGGCCAGGGTGCATGATGGTTATTTTTTTATCGAGCTTGGCAAGCATCGACTTTTTAATGCCGTAAGCAAGATTATACTCTCTAAGGGATGAAAACAGCGGTTGGTTTTGACGCTCCAGCTGAATGCGTAGCACATTAGCCACATCGCACCAACGCAGTGCTTCTTCTACATTGTAGGTAACATGTACGCCCAAAGCCGCTTGTAAATGCTTGGGAATTAATGTGGGCGGCCCTGCCACTAACACTTCGGCGCCCATTTTAGTAAGCAAATACATATTACTCAACGCTACCCTACTGTGCATAATATCGCCAATAATAGCCACTTTCAATCCTTGCAGCTTACAACAAGCTTCTTGCATACTAAAAGCATCGAGCAATGCCTGCGTGGGGTGTTCGTTAATACCATCACCGGCATTAATAATGGCAGCATCAATGTGTTTGGCTAAAAAATGCGGTGCACCGCTGGCACTGTGGCGCATTACCACCATATCTACTTTCATACTCAATATGTTATTCACAGTATCGAGTAATGTTTCGCCTTTAGCAGCACTAGAGGTACTTGCCGCAAAGTTCAATACATCGGCACTCAGTCTGCGTTCGGCCAGCTCAAAACTCATGCGAGTTCTGGTACTGTTTTCGTAGAATAGGTTCACAATGGTTACATCGCGTAGCGAAGGAACTTTCTTAACAGGGCGCTGTAAAACTTCTTTGAACTGGGTAGCTGTATTGAGAATAAGCTGTACATCCTCTGGAGTGAGGTCTTTAATACCCAACAAATGTTTGGTGGAAAGTTTCATTAAAAAGCGAAGATAAAACCTACCATCGTACGATGTACGACTGTATCAACATTTACCGTAAGGAAACTTAAAAATATACTTACGTAAATGTTACTACAAACATTAACCACTTAAAATGGCAAGCCAATACCAAGCTGAAAGGCGTAATTGTTTCTTACAGCACGGCCGGGCAAATCGAATTCTGTGTTACGCCAAGTGAAATCTTTTAAACTTAGCCATCCGTTGTTGGCCAAACGAGCTGGATCTTTCATTTTCAACGCAAAATCTAAGCGAATCAGAAAGTAATCGAAATCTAAGCGAATACTTGTGCCTGTTGCAATAGCAATATCTTGCCACAATCTTCGCAAGTTAATTTCAGACCTTGGGTTGGCTGCCGTGGCTTGCAAGTTCCAAATGTTTCCAACATCGGCAAAAAGAGCACTTCCTATTTTAACGCCGCCGATTTCTGCAATCGTAAAACGATACTCCATATTGGCTTCTAGCTGCACATCGCCAAAACGATCTCTAAAAGTACTGCTGGTATCGCTTAACAGCGAACTACCCAAGCCTAATTGTCGTAACCCCCATGCTCGCATGCTATTGGGGCCGCCCGCAACGAACTGCTTGAAAAAGGGTAAGACTTTGCTTTTATCATCAACCGTGTTGTAGTTATAGCCTACCCCGCCAAAGAAGCGACCTGCGAGTTGGTGCTTTTTACTGAAAGCAATGAGCTTGCGATACTCTACTTCAAATTTGAGATAACGATAAATGTTCTGGGTAAGGTCTGGAATTAATCCGAAAATGCCACCCGCTTCTTCTACTGCAAAACGCAAGCTGCTGGTATTATTTGGTCTGCGTGGATTCGATAATGCCAAGGTTACGCTTAGGTTTTGACTAAGTACCGTACCTGTATTAAATGCTGTTCGTAAAAACGGATTTTCTACAAATGCATTACGCAGTAGTTGTAAGGTATCGAGCAAATAAATTTCGGCATTGAAAGGTTGGTATTTCCAAACCCTGTTCTTAACACGCCACTCGTAGCCCCAGCCTGCATTGAAAGAACGCAAGCGGTAAAACTCCCGTCGATCGGTATACACTGCACCAATGTTAAAAAAGGTACGTGTACCATCGAACTTATTACGACTCTTTACATTGAATGGCGTAATAAATCTGGGGAAGTAAAAGGTTAAGCCAAAAGTTGATTGCAATGTTTGTAAAAAGTTACCCGTTGTGTTATTCGCATTACCCAAGCCCAACTCAACACCATTTCGCAAGAAGGTATTCATTTGAATGGCTCTGCGTGCCACATTCCGATGCCTGTAGCTTGCATTGAGTGCTACGCCAAGCAAGTTACTCCCTAAGAAATCGCCGGTATTTCTACTGGTTTCAAAATCAAAATTGTAGCCTTGTCTTAAGGCAGGTATCAAAAAAATATGGATATCCACAGAATCACCTCTAAAAGTAGGGCGACCATCTACCTGTTGCCAAGCACCAATACTTCCCAAATTATTCAAGGTTCTGTAGAACTCATCTTCATTGTACAAACTGCCTCTTTTAAAGTAGGTGTACTCTCGTAAAGTTTTATAGTGAAAAGCTCCGCCCCGCTCGTACACGGTAAAGTTTCTTCGCTCTGCCATTATCGGAAATGGCTTACCAATAAGACTATCAAATATTTCGTACGATTTGGTTTCTGGATAGTAGTACACATTGCCGATGTAATACTGTTTTACAGTGGTTGTGTCTGTAACATCGGCATTGGCACCTACGGAACGTTGCTTAATGGTAACATCTATCGTAGGTTGTTCCTTTCGTTTAATGGCGGCCTCTGTAATACGCAGTGCTTGCTCAAAAGGGTCGGCAGACAGGTTAAGAAGTTTAGCATCAAGCGTATCTACCTCGGCGTAAAAATTATCTCGGGTAATTTTAAAATAACCTGCCTTACGGTAAATGTTAACCAGCCTATCTAGTTCTGCCGCTACTACTTCTTTAGAAAATGGGATGCCCTTACGTAAAAAACTTTTGGTACTGTTTTCCAAAGCCAGTTGCTGCAATGCTGTATCGGTAATAGCATACGCAACACTATCAATAACAGTATTCGGTCCGGTATGTGTTTGAATGCTAATACTCGTTCTTAACTGCGTTTTAAAAGTATCTACACGCACCTTGTAGTTGAAAGTAGCACCGTAGTAACCTTGCGAACGCAAATAGCTTTGCATGTAAGCAAATGTTCTGTTGATGTTGTTTGAATCAAACACAGCCGGATTTTTTATGACATAAAAAATACCAAACTGTTGTATCCTCCGCGATTGTAAGCTATCATCCCAATGGTTTTGCAATGCTTTTGCCAAACGTTTTTTTTCCTCTTTTTTAGAAGGGCCTTGTACATTCACTTCGTTATAAAAAACAAACGGCACATCTTTGGGATAGTTTTTAACCGTAGTACGGCGTTGTTCGCTACATGCAGTTAATACTACCATGAGCACCCAACAGCAACATATATATTTCCAACCCGTACGTATCAAGCCCATAAAGTATGATTAGTAAAAACGAAATCAAATATATACAAACCCTATACCAGAAAAAACACAGAACGGCTGAAAGGCTATTTATTGCTGAAGGACGCAAGTTGGTTGCCGATTTGCTGCAAAGCAACTTCAAAGTACATCATTTGTACGCACTTGCATCTTGGCAGTCGCCAGTACAACATGAGCTACCCATTACCACAATAGACGATGCCACGCTACAAAAAATAAGTAGTGTTGATGCACCACAACAAGTAGTGGGCGTATTTCATTTACCGCAAGGTGTGCCTTTACCAACACCGAACAGCAAGCCAATAGTTGTACTCGATAACTTACAAGACCCTGGCAACTTGGGCACTATTATTCGAACGGCCGATTGGTTTGGCATTGAACATATTGTGGCATCTACCAACACCGTAGATTGTTTTAATACCAAAACCATACAAGCCACTATGGGTAGCATTGCAAGGGTGCAAGTACATTATACTGAACTGGCAACGTATTTGCCCCAATGGCAAGCGGTGTATGGGGCTTTGCTCAATGGCATCAATATGTATAAGTGGCAGCCTGTGCGACCCGCAGCTCTACTTATTGGCAATGAGGGTAAGGGCATAAACGATGCACTACTACCTTTTGTGCGTGAAGCAGTAACCGTACCCAAATTCGGCGGTGCAGAATCGTTAAATGCAGCTATGGCTACAGGAATTTTGCTGGCACATTACAGGCAAGTATGGCCATAAAAAAGCCTTACGGCAAATGCATACGCGTAAGGCTTATCAAGACGTAATACGATGATTACAATGTGATTGTTTCGCCAATGGCAGGCAGCAACAGCTGAATTTTTTTCTGTTGAAAACGCTGCTGTGCAGCTGCTTTATCAATTTTAATATAGCCGAAGGTATCATAGTGTACGCCAATAACGTTATGACAATCTACAAACTCGGCAGCACGAATAGCATCGTTCACATCCATCGTAAAGTTGTCGCCGATGGGTAGTATGGCATAATCAAGCTTAGCCCACGATGGTATGAGTTGCATATCGAGCGTTAACGCCGTATCGCCACTGTAGTAAAAATTACCTTCGCTTGTAGTTACAATAAAACCCATGGGGTTGCCGCCGTAACTACCATCGGGCAAGCCGCTGCTATGTTGCGCTATTACACACTTTACTGCACCAAAAGAAAATTGCCAACTGCCTCCAATATTCATAGGATGTACATCGCTTACGCCTTGCTTTTGTGCCCACTCGGCTACTTCCCAACTGGCAATTACCTTGGCCTTGGTGCGTTGTGCAATGGTAACTAAATCGGCTACATGATCGGCATGGCCATGCGATACCAAAATGTAATCGGCCTCAACGCTTGCTACATCAATATGTTGAGCAAGTTCATTGGGTGTAATAAAGGGATCAAACAAGAGTTTTTTACCTGCTACAGTTACTACAAAGCAAGCATGACCTAAATACGTGAATTGCATATGGTTGATTTTAGAATTTTAATACAATACTAACGCCGTTTATCATTTACGCAAGTATTTACAAAACAGTTTACCATTAGGTTTGTTTTACTTTTTTAACCTCGTACATGCGTAATACCTACTCATTCTTTATTGTAGCGGCGTTAATGTTAACGCTAGATCTATATGTTTTTCAGGCTGTAAAATCTGTTACCGCCACTTTAACAGAAAGAACTCGCTTTTGGGTTCATAACGGCTATTGGACGATAAGCATTATTGCCATTTTGCTCATTGCCGCATTTCCATTTATTCAGGTATTGAATACCAATAAGTTTATACGCAACTATTTTATTGCCATTTTATTTGGTTTGTTTATTGCTAAACTTATTGCAGGCATCATATTCCTGGTAGATGATTTTAGGCGTGGAGCTACATGGGCAGCGCTGCGTTTAAGCAGCTCTGTAACAAGCACGCCATGGGAAAGTGTAACCATCAGTCGTAGTCAGTTTTTAAATTGGCTTGGCTTAGGGCTCGGCTCAACACTTTTCGGTGTATTACTTTGGGGTTTCAGAAATAAGTATCGCTATCATGTGAATCCGGTAAAGCTTGATTATAAAAATTTACCGCAAGGTTTTCATGGCCTTAAAGTGGTGCATATTAGCGACATACACAGCGGTAGTTTTCAGAATCCCAAAGCAGTGGCACATGGCATTGATTTAATCATGCAACAAAAGCCTGATTTAATTTTATTTACCGGCGATTTAGTGAACGACCGTGCCGATGAAATGAATGAGTACAAAGCCATTTTTGCAAAGCTACAAGCGCCTTTAGGGGTGTACAGCACATTAGGCAATCACGATTACGGCGATTATGTGCAATGGCCTACACCAGAAGCTAAGGCTGCCAACCTTGCAAAACTAAAAGCAACGCATGCCGAAATGGGTTGGCGTTTGTTAATGAACGAACACGTGATACTAGAACGTAATGGCGATAAAATAGCATTACTAGGTATTGAAAACTGGGGAGCTAAAGGTCGGTTTCCGAAATATGGCAAAATGAATGAGGCTTACCCGGGCACAGAAGAAATTCCGTTTAAAATACTGCTTAGCCACGATCCTAGTCATTGGGATGCACAAGTATTAACCGAGTATCCTGATATTAACCTTATGCTAAGCGGACATACACATGGCATGCAGTTTGGCCTAGAAAATCCGTATTTTAAATGGAGCCCAGTGCAATGGATGTACAAGCAATGGGCTGGTTTATACGAAGCAACTCCGGACCAGAAATTATACGTGAATCGTGGGTTTGGCTTTATTGGTTATCCTGGCAGGGTGGGCATTCTACCAGAAATTACAGTATTAGAGTTTACGAAGCAAGCTTAGAGTCCGTGTACTTGCAGTTGCGACAACTCACCTACCAAAAATACGCTACCACATACCAACACCACATCGGTTTCGTATGCATGCTGTAATGCTGCGGCCACAGCAGCATCAACATTATCGTAAGTATTTCCATAGAGGCCGTGCATTAAGGCTTGCTGTTGCAACGCATCGGCAGCCAAAGCCCGAGGTATTTGTGCTTGTGTAAAATAATACTGTGCATGTGGTGGCATTTGTGCAAGCACAGCATCAACATCTTTATCATGCACCATACCGGTTACAATATGCAATCGCCTATATGTTAGTAACGCTAATTGCTGCACAATTTGTGCTACACCATCTACATTATGACCAACATCGGCAATGAGCATGGGCGACTGTTGCAACACTTGCCAACGGCCATATAAACCCGTTTGTTGCTTCACATGTTGCAAGCCGTAATGTATGTGCTGCTGCGTAATAGGCCAGCCCATTACTTGTAATTGATGTAAAGTTTCGGCAACAGTGAGTACATTCTGTTTTTGATAGAGCCCATTTAAATCTAAGGTATACGTATGCCGGTCATCACTATACATGCCCTTACGGGAAATAGTAACTTGCAAGGCATGTGCCGTGTAATGCCAATCGTGCAGCTCCCATAGTTGATCTGCAAAAAACAAAGGTGCCCTTTCGGTAAATGCTTTCGCTTCGAAAACTGGTGCTGTAAGTGTGTTTGTACTTCCTATCACAACAGGCGTTTGCTGCTTAATGATGCCTGCTTTTTCGCTGGCAATAGCAGGCAACGTATTGCCTAGTAGTTGCATATGATCCCAGCCGATATTGGTAATAACACTGATGATGGGTTGTATGATATTGGTACTATCTAAGCGGCCACCCAGGCCCGTTTCTATAATAGCAACATCTACCTGTTCTTGTTTGAAATAAGCAAATGCCATGGCTACTGTAAGCTCAAAAAAACTTGGCTGAATAGCAGTGGCAGTGGCTTGTATATCACTTACGAATTGGGCGATAAAACTTTTACCGCAAGGTGTACCATTAATTTTAATACGTTCTCTGAAATCTTTTAAATGCGGACTCGTATACAATCCCACTTTATAGCCTGCTGCTTGTAATACCGATGCTAACATATGACTGGTACTACCCTTACCATTGGTGCCTGCCACATGAATACATGTGAGTGCTTCTTGCGGGTTGCCAATGGCGTTACACAAAGCAACAGTGTTGGTAATATCTTTTTTATAAGCAGCTGCACCTACCCTACTAAACATAGGTAACTGCTCGTACAACCATTGAATAGCGGCATTGTACTGCATAAACATATTAAAATCTTCACTTATAGTTACATCAGTGAAGCGGGCTACAATTACAAATTAAACTGAATACCTTGTGCTAAAGGTAATTTAGTGCTGTAGTTGATGGTGTTGGTTTGCCTACGCATGTAAGCCTTCCATGCATCGCTACCACTTTCGCGGCCACCACCTGTTTCTTTTTCGCCACCAAAAGCACCGCCAATTTCGGCACCACTGGTACCAATATTTACATTGGCAATACCACAATCGCTGCCATTAGCACTTAAAAACTGTTCTGCTTCACGTAAGTTCAACGTCATGATAGCACTTGATAAGCCCTGTGGCACTGCATTTTGCATGGCAATGGCTTCTTCAAGTGTTTTGTACGACATCACGTACAAAATTGGTGCAAATGTTTCGTGTTGTACAATTGCCATATCGTTACGTGCTGCTGCAATACATGGTTTCACATAACAGCCACTTTCGTAGCCATTGCCTTCAAGTACACCACCTTCTACTAAAAAAGTACCTCCTTGTTGCTTACAAGCCTCAATGCTGTTCAAATACATGGTTACAGCAGCTTTATCGATCAACGGACCAACATGATTGCTAGCATCGAGCGGATTACCAATTTTAAGTTGTTGGTATGCAGCAGCTAATTTTTGCGTAAAGTTTTCGTAGATAGATTCATGAATAATAAGGCGACGTGTGGTGGTACAACGCTGGCCTGCAGTACCCACAGCACCGAACAATGCACCGATAATACTCATTTCAATGTCGGCATTTTCGGTGATAATAATGGCATTGTTACCGCCTAGCTCTAAGATCGTTTTGCCTAAACGGCTACCTACCGCTTTGGCCACCTCTTTACCCATGCGAGTACTTCCCGTTGCGCTGATTAATGGCACACGTGTATCGTTACTCAACCATTCACCCACTTCTCGTCCACCTTGTACCAAGCAATTCACACCTTCGGGAATGTTATTTTTCTGAAATACTTCATTCACAATATGTTGTACGGCAACACCACATAGCGGTGTTTTTTCACTTGGCTTCCAAATACAAACATTACCACAAACCCAAGCCAATGCACTGTTCCAACTCCATACTGCTACTGGAAAATTGAATGCCGAAATAATACCTACCACGCCAAGTGGATGCCACTGCTCGTACATACGGTGCCCTGGCCTTTCGCTGTGCATGGTTAAGCCATACAACTGCCTGCTTAAGCCTACGGCAAAATCGCAGATATCAATCATCTCTTGCACTTCACCCAAACCTTCTTGCAAACTTTTACCCATTTCGTAGCTTACCAACTTGCCAAGTGCATCTTTTTTTGCCCGTAAGGCCTCACCTACCTGACGCACAATTTCGCCACGTAGTGGCGCTGGTGTATTACGCCATGTGAGATAAGCTGCTTGTGCCTTAGCCATTACCGCTTCGTAGGTAGCTTTATCGGTGGTGTGTACACTACCAATCAACGAACCATCTACCGGAGAATAACTATCAATGGTAGTGTTGCTACCTTGCAACCATTCGTTACCGGTGGCAGCAGCCGGATTATTCGCTTGAAGTTGTAACGTTTGTAAGAAATCGAGATTCATATGGCTCAAATTTGAGCCGGCAAGGTAAGCACTTAAATGCTATAAAATTGCATCTTGTATACGATACATTCTCAGACGTTGAGGCGTACTACCTTAAGGTAAATGTGTTACTGCGGTAACAAGGTTTCTAAACTTTCGATGTACGTTTTGTACAAACAACAATTGAAATTGTACTTGTAGTTACGACCTTCTTTTTCGGCTCTGATTAAACCACTTTCAATTAAAATTTTGATGTGGTGACTTACTGATGGTTGTGCTAATTCAATTTCGTTTTGAATATCGGCACACTGGCCGCAACCGCCATGCTTACTGATGTGCATGAGTATTTTCAGGCGATGAGCATCGCCAAGTGCCTTTGAAATTTTTTCAAGTTGTTTTGTGGTAAGTTCCATCCGGTGCAAATATATATTGAACAACGTCAATCTTTTACCGTAAGGTGTGTTAAATGAAAAAACACCGCATTCAAGCGGTGTTTCATGATGAAGTAGTAGTGTAAACTAGCTTAATCCCACGAGCTGAGGGTGGCTCGCATGTACTTTGCATTAGCCTTGGCTGCATCCATAGGCGTTGTATCAGTATATTTTTCTTGCTCTACCATTAAATGCCTTACGCCATACTGCTCTGTAATAGGTATAAGTTTGGTATAATCGATACTACCAGTACCAAGATTACAACTATCGAAAATGCTTACAGCACTTTTAGTTCTGTCTTTGATGTGTACCAATCTGAAGCGGCCTGGATATTTTTTAAAGTATGCTTCAGGACTTGCCCCAGCGGTTACTACCCAGTACATATCCATTTCAAAATCTACCAAGTTCGCATCGGTATTGGTCATTAATACATCTTGCGGCATTTGTCCGCCTACTAACTTGAAAGTATAATCGTGGTTGTGATACGCAAATCGAATACCGTTTTTCTTACATATTTCACCCTTCTGGTTGAACTCGTCGGCAATACGCTTATAATCGTCGATCGACTTTTGAGCTCCTTTGTATGGACAAATCAAATATTCCATACCAATTTCTGCAGCTTCTGCAGCCTTACGTTCAAAATCTTTACTGATATCGCAATGACTGCTGGTTGGCTGCATACCAAGGTCTTTCAAGTAGGCAGCATACTCTTTGTTGGTCATGCCCCAAAAGATACCTTGCGGCCCTTCGAAGCTTTCAATTTTTTTGTATCCATATTTAGCAAGCTGCTTGAGGGTAGCTTTAGCATCTTTCGCCATATCTTCTTTCACAGAATATACCTGAATACCAAACACTTTATTAGCAGCGAGTAACGATGCAAAACTGTTGCGTTGCAACAACAAAGCACCTAACGATAACATGCTGGCCTGCTGTATAAATTTTCGACGTTGATTCGATTGCATGAATGTGTAGTTTAAAATGATTGATTACAAAGCGAAAGCTTTATCGCCCTTTTTACACGGATAAGCCCCATCTAATTTCCCTGGAACTTCTACGTAACGGAGTTGCTTGGTAGCCCCCACCTCGGATGTAAAATAACCCAATAATGTGAGTTCTTTGATCATTTTGAAATAATGAGGTTCGGCTTTGCCATCTTTATGTTGTTGTGCATAAGCTTTTGCTTCTTTATCGATAGCGTTGAGCAACTCGGTACGTTGTGCTGGCGTACAGGATAAAAATCCGTTGTTGAATTTAGCCTTGCAAGCTGCTTCTAACTTTTCTAAGCCAGCTTTAAAAATGGCTTGCTCTTCGGCTTCGTAACAATCGTTCACCATCATGTCCATGAACGCACCAATTTGGGCTGCCTTTGCGCCAGGTGTGGTGGTGGTTGGTATAATGGTTTCGCCCACTTCATCGAGCAGTTCTATTTGATCGGCCGTGAGCAACATTCCTTTTTTGTAGTTGCTGCTTTTACAACCTGTTAGAAATAAGTTACCACCTATTACTGCGCCGCCCATTAACCAGGCTACACGTGTTAATGCATCTCTGCGGTTCATATGCTCGTTTTAATATGATGAATTAAATGTTGGCACTTACGTAAATGTGATTCGCGTTAACATTTACCGTAAGGTGTGCTTATAAATTACCTTTTTTAAGTGCTTCAACTGCATAGTTAGCAGCACGTGCTGTTAATGCCATGTAGGTTAACGAAGGATTCACGCAAGCACCGCTGGTCATACAAGCACCGTCGGTTACAAATACGTTGGGAGCATCCCATACTTGATTCCATTCGTTTAGTACCGATGTTTTAGGATCACGCCCCATGCGAGCTGTACCCATTTCATGAATACCAGCGCCAAAGGTATAGCCAGCATCGTACGTATGCACATCTTTCATGCCCGATGCTTCGAGCATTTCTGCTGCATCGTTCATCATATCTTTTCGCATGTTTATTTCATTCTCACGTATGGTACAATCTAAATCAATGGTTGGCAAGCCCCACTTATCGAGTTTAGTTTTATTAAGCACCATTTTGTTATCGTGATATGGTAATATTTCACCAAAACCCATGATACCCATTGACCACTGACCTGGTTCACTAGCAGCTTCTTTGAGGGCTTCGCCAATGCCAACAGCTTCGGCAACATTACTACCCCAACCACCACGGCCAGCTCCACCCTGATAACCAAAACCTCTTAGGTAATTACGATCTTTACCTTTAAGATTTTGGTAGCGAGGAATGTAAATACCATTCGCTCTTCGGCCATACACAATGTAATCGTCGTAACCTTCGGCTCTGCCACTTGCACCAAGCTTAAAATGGTGATCCATTACGTTGTGGCCAAGCTCGCCGCTGCTACTACCAAGTCCGCCTTCCCAAACATCGGTAGAGCTGTTCATAAGTACCCAAGCACTATTCAATGCACTTGCATTGAGGAAAACGATTTTGGCTTTGTACGTGTACGTTTTATTGTTTTGTGCATCGAGCACTTCAACCCCTGTTGCTCGTTTTTTATCTTTATCGTACAAAATTTTTGTAACAATACTCCATGGACGAAGTGTAAGATTACCCGTTGCGTTAGCAGCCGGCAGCGTGGCACTTTGCGTGCTGAAGTATGCACCAAACGGACAACCTAACCAACATTTATTGCGGTACTGACAGTTCACCCGATTGTTGTGTGGCGCTGTTAAGTTAGCCGTACGACCAATGATCATTCTACGAGCATCTTTATAATGCTCTTTGATGCGTTTTGCAACATCTTTTTCAACAACAAACATGTCCATGGGTGGCAAAAACTTGCCATCGGGCAATTGTGGCAAGCCTTCTAGCGAGCCGCTGATACCTGCAAATGTTTCTGCATAATCGTACCAAGGTGCTATATCTTTATAACGTATAGGCCAATCCACGCCGATACCTTCTTTAGCATTCGCTTCAAAATCTAAATCACTAAAACGATAGCTCTGCCTACCCCACATTAAACTTCTGCCACCTACATGATAGCCACGAAACCAATTGAAAGGTTTTACTTCTTGATAAGGACAATCTTTTTCATTAGCCCACCAATCAACATTTGCCTCGTATAGCGTATAGTCTCTAGAGAGCACCGGATAATCTTTTTTAAGCTGAACAGGATCCATACCGCGGTGCGGAATTTCCCAAGGTGCTTTTGTAGCATTCACATAATCTTTAACGTGTTCAATATTTTGTCCACGTTCAAGCATGATTACTTTGAGCCCTTTTTCTGTAAGCTCTTTGGCAGCCCATCCGCCGCTGATTCCCGAGCCAATGACAATGGCGTCGTACGTGTAATTATCTGGCATTGCAATCGTTTTATATGTAAGTTATTAAAGGATTAAAAGGTTAATGATTTAAACATCGCATACTTGAACCGCTTGTAGTAGGTTGGCAGCTTTTTGTTCATTGGTTTTACCGGTATTTAAAAACTCATGTGCTACATAGCCTTTGTAACCAGTTGCAACAATTGCTTTCATAATAGCAGGATAATTCAGTTCTTGATCTGGTGTAAGTTCATGCCTGCCTGGTACACCTGCGGTATGATAATGACCAAAGTATTGATGGTTTTGCTGAATGGTAGCAATAATATTACCCTCATTGATTTGCATATGATAGATATCGTATAAAAGCTTGAAATGATCGCTTTGCAAAGCCTTGCATAAAGCAATACCCCAAGTGGTGTTATCACACATATAATCAGGATGGTTCACTTTAGAATTGAACAGTTCCATTTGCAGTACTACACCATGCTTTTCTGCTAAAGGCAGAATGCGTTGTAACCCTGTAACGCAGTTTTTTAGTCCGGTTTCATCATCCATACCTCTGCGGTTACCACTAAACAGTATCAGGTTTTTATAACCGTTTTTAGCTACCAACGGAATTAACTCGCTGTAGCGTTGTACCAATGCATCATGAAAGTTAGTATTGTTAAAGCCATCCACCAAATTCAATTCGGCACCATTGCACATACTACTATCAATGCCATAGCGCTGCAGTGTAGGCCAATCTTTTGGCCCCACTAAATCAATCGCATTAAATCCGATTTGTTGTACCAGCTTACATAAATCATCTAACGATAAGTGATCGAAAGTCCACCTACAAACTGAATGCTTTACATTACCTTTTAATGCAGCTTCCCTTGCGGTAAAATCATTTGCCCGTAAGGGCGGCATAGCAACACCACCTGCAATTAATGCCGATGCTGTTTGTATGAATTTTCTACGTTGTTGCATAAGGTAATGGTTAAACTGTTGCTTTTTTATTGTCTTTAAAGAAGAGTAAAAACAACACTGAAATAATAGCGGCTATAACAGCAGGGATACGCCAAATTTGTGGCCAATCGTGCCCGCCTTCAGGCAATTTGTAGTGCTCTGTAATATTGCCAGCAACCCAAAAACCTACCAACATACCTACACCATAGGTAGCCAATGTAATCATGCCTTGTGCAGCAGAACGAATACGTTCGCCAGCTTTGTTATCGGTATAAATTTGACCTGTTACAAAAAAGAAATCGTAACAAATACCATGCAAGGCAATACCTACAAATAGTAACCACATGCTACTACCTGTATCGCCATATGCAAAACATACATAACGTACTGCCCAGGCAATCATACCAATAAGTAGCATTTTTTTCACGTTGAAACGAGCAAAGAATAAAGGCATCAAGAATAGAAATGCTGTTTCACTCATTTGTCCGATACTCATTTTACTAGCAGCACGCTCAACGCCAATTTCATTTAAAAACAAGTTTGTTTCTTGATAGTAAAATGCCAATGGTATGCATATAAGCATTGAAGCTAAAAAGAAGATTAAATAGTTTTTATCTGCCAATAGTTTCAATGCATCGAGCCCTATGATTTCTGCAAAACTTGCTTGTTGATCTTTCTTACCCGGCGGCGTATTGGGTAGGAAGAAACTGAATAATCCTAACACAGCCGAAATAACTGCTGCTGCAACAAAGGTATTCTTCAATACCATGTTTTGTTCCCATCCAAAATAGCCGAGTAGTAAGCCGGCAGCAATCCAACCCAGCGTACCAAACACTCGAATGAGGGAAAACTCTTTTTCAGCATTTTGAATTTGTCCTAACGCAATTGCATTTACCAATGCAAGTGTAGGCATGAACAAAATCATATAACCCAACAAAGCAGGATAGAAATCGGAGAAGTTGTTCACCGTAGAAATATAATACAACAAGCCAGCACCAATAAGGTGAAGCACACCTAAGATTTTTTGCGCTGCAAAAAACCGATCTGCAATCATTCCGATGATGAAAGGTGCCACAATAGCGCCCCACGCTTGTGTACCATATGCCAAACCAATTTCAGTATCTTTTGCAGATAAACTCTTAGATAAATAGGTTCCCATAGTTACGAACCAGAACCCCCAAATAAGGAAGTTCAAAAACATCATAGCTGATAGCTGTAAGCGTACAGAAAATTTCATGTTGGCAAGCAGGTTATTTTGGTAAAAATATCTTGGTTAAATGTAGTGTAAAAATGACATAATGAAACACACAAATCTTTTTTTCGGCAAAACTTTTCTGTATCGCAGCCAGTAGGTTTCGCCAGCATAAAATATTTACCGTAAGGTAGCATTGAATACAAAAACACAATAACATTGTGTCAAACTAACATTATGCAACCATTACGTATGGGCATGATTGGTGGTGGCCCAGGTGCTTTTATTGGTGCCATTCATCGGATTGCAGCCAGAATAGACGGACATATTACGCTTGTGGCAGGTGCCTTTAGTAGTAGCCACGAAAAATGTATTGCCATTGGTACATCGTTAGGTATTGTACCTGAACGCTGTTATAGCTCTTACGAGCAAATGATTAGCACGGAGGCACAATTACCCGCCAACGAAAGGATTGATTTTGTTAGTATCGTAACGCCAAACCATGTGCATTATGCTCCGGCAAAAATGGCAATGGAGCACGGCTTTGATGTAGTACTCGATAAACCTGCCACTTTTAACCTGGCAGAAGCCGAAAGTCTTGCCAGCATTATAACTGCTACCAATAGTACCTTTTGTTTAACGCACACTTACACTGGCTATCCTATGGTGAAGCAAGCCCGACAAATGATTGCGAGTGGCATGTTTGGCACCATCAGAAAAGTATATGTAGAGTACCCGCAAGGTTGGCTGAGTACATTTCTGGAAAGCGAAGCTAATAAGCAAGCAAGTTGGCGTACCGATCCTTCAAAAAGTGGTATTGCAGGCAGCATGGGCGATATTGGTACACATGCTTTTAACTTGGCAGAGTATGTTAGCGGGCTAACAGTTACTGCTTTGTGTAGCAGCTTACAAGTTGTAGTACCGGGCAGGCAATTAGACGATGATGGTGCTGCTTTACTTCGTTTCAACAATGGGGCTACAGGTGTGCTTATGGCTACGCAAATTGCAGCCGGCGAAGAAAACAATGTAAAAGTGCGGGTATATGGCGAAAAAGGTGGTATTGAATGGCAACAACAAGATGCTAATACGTTACAAGTGAAATGGCTCGATGCGCCAACCCAAATTTATAGAACAGGCACCAGTTATGTGGGCAGCTTTGCACAGCACAACAGTAGAACGCCTGCAGGCCACCCCGAAGGGTATTTAGAAGCTTTCGCAAATCACTATCGCAATTTTGCCCTTACGGTAAATGCTAAACGCAATGGTGAAACTCCAACACCTGAAATGCTCGACTTCCCCAATATTAATGATGGTGTTAGAGGCATGCGTTTTATTGAACGTGTGGTAGCCAGCAGCAATGCTCAAGAAAAATGGATTTCATTTTAAAGCAACATCATTAATTTTAAACATCAACTTGCTATATGACAACCATAAAAGGTCCTGCTATTTTCTTAGCGCAGTTTGCCTCCGATGAAGCCCCATTCAATAACCTCGATAACATTTGCCGTTGGGCGGCTAGCCTTGGTTTTGTAGGCGTACAAATACCGAGCTGGGATCAACGATTTATAGATTTACAAAAAGCTGCCGAAAGCAAAACCTACGCCGACGAAATCAAAGGCATTGTTGCAAGCCATGGCATGCACATCACTGAGCTTTCTACGCACTTACAAGGCCAGCTAGTAGCTGTGCACCCGGCATACGATGCTCAATTCGATGGATTTGCACCAGCATCGGTACACAACAACCCTACTGCACGCCAAGCGTGGGCAGTACAACAACTCATGTATGCTGCCAAAGCATCGTATCATTTGGGTTTAAATGCTCATGCCACTTTTAGTGGCAGCCTACTTTGGCATAATGTGTACCCCTGGCCGCAACGCCCCGAAGGTTTAATTGAAACCGGATTTACAGAATTAGCCAAACGCTGGTTACCCATTCTCAACACCTTCGATAGCTACGGCGTTGATCTTTGTTACGAGGTACATGCTGGCGAAGACTTACACGACGGCATTTCGTACGAACGCTTTTTAGATAAAGTACAACAACACCCAAGAGCTTGCCTACTCTACGACCCATCTCATTTTATCTTGCAATGCCTTGATTATATTGAGTACATCGACCATTATCACGAACGTATTAAAGCTTGCCATGTGAAAGATGCAGAGTTCAGACCCAATGGTAAGCAGGGCGTTTATGGCGGTTACTTGAATTGGGCTGATAGAGCGGGTCGTTTCAGAAGTTTGGGAGACGGTCAAGTAGATTTCAAACGCATGTTCAGCAAATTGGCACAATACGATTATACAGGTTGGGCGGTACTTGAATGGGAGTGTAGCATTAAACACCCCGAAGTTGGAGCAGCCGAAGGTGCAGCATTCATCAAGCAGCACATTATTCCTGTAACCAACAAAACCTTCGACGATTTTGCAAGTACTGGCGCTAATGAAACCCTTAACCGTAAAATTTTAGGTTTACAGTAAGCCACCTTACGGTAAATGAACACAACTAAAAAACATTAAAATAAATAATTACATGAAATTATTAGCAGTTACTACTACTATTGCTTCTATGATGCTTGCCATTGCTTGCGGCAGCAGCAATGAAACTAAACAAGATGTTACAGCAAGTACCACTACAGTTGACTTAAGCAGTAATCCTGATTATCAAAAGGGACTTGAATTAGTAAGCAAAAGCGATTGTCTTACATGCCACAAAATTGAAGAGAAACTTACAGGCCCGGCTTATAAAGAAATTGCTCAGAAATATGCAGGCTCCGATACTGCTGTTGCCTATTTGAGTAAAAAAATTATTAGTGGCGGCAGTGGTGTTTGGGGTACCATTCCTATGACACCGCATCCTCAAATTTCACAGGCCGATGCCGAAGCCATGGCTAAATATGTTTTGCTTTTAAAATAACCCTCACATGAAAAAATTACTAACGATTGCAGCATTGAGTATTGTAACCCTCGCATGCAAAAGTCAACAAAAAACAACCGATGGTTTTGTACCCCTTTTCGATGGTAAAACTACCAAAGGATGGCACAACTATGGTAAAACTACCATTGGCAAAAGCTGGATTGTTGAAGATGGTACGTTACACTTAGATGCTAGCAACAAAAGCGGCTGGCAAACCAAAGATGGTGGTGATATTATTAGTGCAGAAAGCTATGGTAACTTCCATTTGAAGTTAGAATGGAAAATTGCGAAAAATGGCAACAGCGGTATCATTTTCTATGTACATGAAGATACTGCCAAATACAAGTATCCATGGATGACTGGTCCGGAAATGCAAGTACTCGATAATGCTGGCCATCCTGATGCGAAAATTATCAAACACAGAGCCGGCGATTTGTACGATTTAATCACAAGTAATCCTGAAACAGTAAAACCGGCTGGCGAGTGGAATCAAGTAGAAATCATAAGCCTTAACGGCAAGCTAACATTTTACCTCAATGGAAAGCTTGTAGTAAGCACTACCCTTTGGAACACTGAATGGCTTGATATGATTGCGAAAAGTAAGTTCAAAGAGTTCCCTGGTTTTGGTACTTACAAGCAAGGACATATTTGCTTACAAGATCATGGAGATGATGTATGGTATAGAAACATTATGATCAAACGATTATAACATTTACCGTAAGGAAATCAACAACCGCAGTTATTACACTGCGGTTTTTTTATACATTGCCATATGGAACAAAGCGAACGACAATATTGGGTGGTAAAGCAACAACAAGTTGCCAACTCGTATTTTGAAAATTATACAGCTTACCAAAAACGCCGTTTTGAGGCAGAACACTTAGGAGCACTCGCACTACTAATGGCCAATCATTTAACCAACAACGATGAGTTTTCCTATTGGCAATCGCAATTCGATGAAGTTGTTCGTTTATTGCCTAAACCTAACACCAGCAACAGCAGCGAAGAAAGAGCTTACCTGTTCAAATGGATGGACTTGAAAACCAAACTTCGCATTAAATACAAATGGTATTGTACTACCGATGCTAGTGGTGTGGCTATTGGTATTGGCATTGGTTTATGCATTGGTAGCGGACTAGGAATATTTATGAAGAATTTAGCAACAGGCCTTGCTTTAGGTGTTGGTATTGGCGCTTTTTTAGGCTTACTTATGAAACGATTCATTATAGCAAAAGCAATTAAAGCTGGCAGAGCATATTAGTATGATTACAACAAGCACTATTCTAATACTTTGCATCGCTGCATTTCTTGCAGGCTTTGTAGATGCCATTGTTGGTGGAGGTGGTTTAATTCAAACTCCTGCCACGTTAATTATGTTACCTCAACAACCTGTAGCCAGCATTTTAGGAACGGTAAAGTTGCCGAGTTTGCTTGGTACTAGTATTGCTGCATATCATTATCACAAACAAGTGCAAATGCAATGGCGTTGGGTAATTCCGTTGGCTGCGGTTGCATTTACAGCATCGTTGTCGGGGTCTGTACTAGCAACGCAAGTAAGCAACACTTATTACAAGCCCATTGTATTGTGCATTCTTATAGTAGTTGCCATATACACATATCAACAAAAACAATTAGGTATCGTAACAAAGCAAGTACCTGACGCTAGCAAAGCACTAGTTTACAGCCTTGTGGCCGGCGGTGTTATTGGTTTTTACGATGGCTTCATTGGGCCTGGTACAGGCAGCTTTTTAGTGCTTGCATTTGTTGCTTTTATGGGCAACAATTTTGTACAAGCAAGTGCACACGCCAAGTTAGTTAATGTGGCTACCAACTTGGCGAGCATACTATATTTTAGTAGCAAAGGTTATGTGCTTTGGTCGTTGGCATTACCGATGGCGGCCGCCAATATTGCAGGTAATTACGCTGGTGTAAAACTGGCCTTATTAAAAGGTAATAGTTTTGTTCGCGTTGTTTTTTTGTGCGTGGTAGCCGCTACCATTTGTCGCCTCGCATGGGACGTATTACCTTTCGGTTAATGATGTGGTTGCTTACTATCAAACAACAGCATCATTAACGAATATCTTCTTCTTTAGGAATGGGGATGGTTACTTGTATGTAATCAAAGTAATGTTGCTGTACAGTTTCATAGAACCAAAGTACATCATCAATTTTACCATGCCCATGAATATCGGCTAGTTTAAAAATCATGAGATATAATAGTCCAACTGCCGCACTCGGATATATTTTATTATTAATATAATTCCAGCGTTCAAATTTGGGAACCTCACCTGTAGCAAGATACGATCTGAATAATCCGAAAGACATATCATGCAGCTCTACTGTTCTGTAGATACGTTGTTGTGCAGCAGGGTTATCGGCAAGGTCGGCACCTAAAATTTCCATTGTTGCCATTAAGCTTACGAGGCCATGCCGTTTATGAGCATCTTTTCCCGTAAGGGGGTGTGCAATTACCAACGATTTATCTTCTCTAGGCTTACCAATATCATGTAATAGTGCAACAACTTTAAGCTCTCTAAACACAGCTTCATGGGTTAAATCAAATTGTTTTAAAAGCGCAAATAAGGCAGTATAAAAAGGTGTTGGTGGTGCTGTAAAAATGGCAACAACATTATCGTACACCGCTTCAAGATGGTGCGATAGCATTACACCACTATCATTACTATGATGGCTATCGATGGTACTACATGCTAGCGCCCACCAATCAGACGATTTTATTTTTGCTATGAATAAAGTATCGTTAATCAATTGCATTACTATTGCTAAGGTAGGTACAAGTACAACATTTACCGTAAGGTAAATGAACCTGTTTCACAATAAAAAAGAGGTAACAATATGCTACCTCTTTTAGTCGGGTGGACTGGATTCGAACCAGCGACCCCTTGCACCCCATACAAGTGCGCTACCGGGCTGCGCCACCACCCGAGTTATTTTTCGGGCTGCGAAAATAAGTGTAACCACTACAATTGCAAAATTTTAATCGCATACGGCGCAAGGCTTTGAACTAAGGCGTAACCTCGTCGGGTGTATATTCTAAAATATCGCCGGGCTGGCAAGCCAATGCTTTACAAATGGCTTCGAGTGTGCTGAAACGAATTGCTTTCGCCTTTCCTGTTTTTAAAATAGATAGGTTCGACAAAGTGAGATCAACCTTTGCAGAAAGCTCATTCAGCGACATTTTTCGCTTTGCCATCATCACATCCAGATTTACAATAATTGCCATAGCCTAAACGGTTAAATCTTGCTCTGTTTGTAATTCGGTACCTTTTTCAAAAACAAGTGCAATGATATAAATAATACCTGCGAAAAATAAAATTTCATTCGCAGCCCAATCTACCGGTATGGTTGCACCTTTTTTAAGCAACCACTTACTATAACTTGCACTTATTAACGCAACAATTCCCGTACTAAAAGCAACATAACTAATATTCAAAATTTGTTTTTGAATACCCGATTCAAAAGGTTTAGCCACATTAAACTTCATGAATATTTTAATGATGATATAGGCCATATATGCCTTTAAAACATGTACAGTAATGAGCAACGAAACAATGTGAATGTAATGCCAACGATGTAGCGCCATTACACTCGACAAATCAAGCCCCATATACAAATCTTTAGCGCCTACGCTATTTACCCATAAACTCACAATGAACGATACTACGATAGCGCCAGTTTTAATACAGAGCCCTATAAAAACAAGCCAAAAAATAAAGTGCATAATTTTAAGCACTGTTGCATTGAATTGATTCATGTTGAATTGATTTAACAATGCAAATATCATCAATTTTTTATTGAAAAACAATAAATAATTATTTTTTAAAGAAATTTTCATCTTACATGGCTTATCATTTACGTAAGTATACTTTTTTACTATTACTGCTTTCCAAAATAGCTACAGCCCAAAACAACGATACCCTTACGGTAAATGAAGACACAACTTTGAATGTAATTGTAAGCGGATTTTCAACACAAGCTCGTTGGCTGCAAACGGCTGCTGCCATTAGTACCAAATCGCAAACACAGCTGCAACCATTTCAATACATCAATCAACTAACACCTGTACTCAACAGTATTGCCGGTGTTAGTGCAGAAGAGAGGAGTCCGGGTAGTATTCGTATTGCCATTAGAGGCAGCTCACTACGTTCGCCATTTGGCGTTCGTAATGTAAAAATGTACTGGGAGCACCTGCCACTTACCGATGCAGGCGGTAACACCTACGCTAACCTGTTACACCTACAGCAGGTACAACAAATAGAAGTTATTAAAGGTGCTTCGGGCAGCTTGTATGGCAATGGCACTGGCGGGGTGATTGTATTGCAACCCAAAGCTTTTCAAGCCAATCAACCTATTCAAATCATGGCAACGGCGGGTAACATGGGCTTACAACAATATACGCTGCAAGCAGGTACACAACTGGGTAATAAAAGCATTCATCTTGTTAGCAGTTTTTTACGTTCCAATGGTTACAGAGTACAAACCGCACAACAACGTGCAGATGCTTTGTTACATGGTCATGTTAATACGCAACATACCAAGTATACCTACCTTTTAGCACATACCAACTACCACTACGAAACACCAGGCGGATTAACCTTACAGCAGGTAATTGCCAACCCGCAGCAAGCAAGGCCAGCTGCTGGCAACCTTCCTGGTGCACAAGTACAACAAACAGGTGTAAAAAATAGTACTACTTATACTGGTGTACAAGCGGTAACACAGCTACAAACTTGGCTTGAACAAGTAGTAGCCTTAGCAGCTAGTAATACCAACTTTCAGAATCCTTTTATTACCAACTACGAAAAACGTATCGAGAACAATATACAATTACGGTACATGCTTACTGCAAAACACCAGTGGCAGCAATTTAATATACGCTGGCATATTGGTACAGAACAGCAATGGCAAAAAAGTAACATCCATAACTATCAAAACAATCGTGGAACGGCTGGTGCGTTACAATTTGAAGATGCCGTACGCACCTTACAACAAAGTGTATTTACGCAAGTACAGGCACATTATCGCCGATGGCAATTTTTAATGGCTGCTAGCAGTAATATAACACGCTACCGATACCAACGCAATTTTCCTACGATCATACATGCAACCAACTATCGCCTTGCAGCTGTACTAGCACCACGTTGGAGTGTATTGTACCAAATAGCACCGCAACACACGGTGTACGCCACAATAGCGAAAGGCTTTGCTCCGCCTACCCTTGCCGAGTTTAGAGCTAGTGATAACAACTTTAATACAGCACTACAAGCAGAACAAGGTTGGATGTACGAATTGGGCTACAAAGCAGTGGTATCGCAGCAGTTAAAAGCCAGTGTAGCATTGTATCACTTCGGTATTAACAATGGCATTGTACGACAGCTCAACAACAATGGTGCAGAGTATTTCATCAACAGCAATCGGCTTTTGCAACCAGGCATTGAAGTAGAATTAGAAGGCAATGTTGCTTACAAAGGTGGACTAATTCGCTATTGGGGTACCACTGCTTATCAACCATATACTTTTAAACAATACCAAGTAGGTAGCGACAATTTTAGTGGTAATCGCATCACAGGTACACCAACACATTTGGTTACCATTGGGGGCATGATACCTTACGGTAAATATGCATTGCTCACGCAATATCGCTACGTTGGTACACAGTATCTTAATGATGCGAATACGTTTGCAGCACCAGCCAATCATCAAATACTCTGGCAGTTGCAATATGCATTTACCGTAAGGAAAACAATACAACAACTCGCTATTCACGTAATACATGGCATTGGCCAACCCTTTGTATTAGGCTACGATATCAATGCCGCTGGAAATAGATTTTATAATCCTGCTGCACCGTGGCAGTATAGCGTACACTGGCGAATGTTATTACAACGATAGTTCGTAAGAAAATGCTGCATCTTTGCAGCCGTATGAAACAGCCTCCAATACATCCGGCCATGCAGCCCTACCTCGATGGTAAGGTTATTTTGATAGATAAACCTTTAGAATGGACAAGCTTTGATGCAGTAAAAAAAATTAGAATACTTACACGTATCACCAAGGTTGGACATGCAGGTACATTAGACCCACTTGCAACTGGCTTACTGATTATTTGTACCGGTAAATACACCAAACAAATAAACACCTACATGGGTATGCCTAAAACTTACACAGGTAGTATTACCCTGGGCGCAACCACACCTACTTACGATTTAGAAAGTGAGCCGCAAGATTTTAAACCTTACGAACATATTACCGAGACTGCTTTACTACAAGCAGCAGCAGCCTTAACAGGCGATATCATGCAAGTGCCGCCCATATACTCGGCAATTAAACAAGCAGGGAAGCCAGCCTACATTAAAGCCCGCAAAGGAGAAGATGTTGTATTAGAACCACGCCCAATACATATTAGCAGCTTTCGTATTACGCATGTTGCGTTACCGGTAATATCGTTTGAAATTGTATGCAGCACCGGTACCTATATTAGAAGTATGGCACACGATTTTGGAGCATTACTGGGTGTTGGCGGCTATTTAAGCAGTCTTCGCAGAACTAAGATTGGCGATTTTGATGTTACGGATGCGTTGAGCCTTACAGATTTTGAGCAAAGTATTACAGAGGCCAAAGCATTGTGGGCATCGCAACAAAAAAGCGACTAATTTTTTGAAAAAAATGCTGTAAAAATTTGGAGAAATAAATCACAACCCTATTTTTGCACTCCCAATCGAGAAATAAAGTATCGAAACGGAAAATGGATCGGTAGTTCAGTTGGTTAGAATGCCGCCCTGTCACGGCGGAGGTCGCGGGTTCGAGTCCCGTCCGGTCCGCAAATAGAAACCTAAAAGCCTTGTAAATCAATAGTTTACGAGGCTTTTCTCATTGTAAGGGAATAACAAATTCTCTTTGCGCTTAAAAACGTCTTACCAAAGCTTATAAACCCTTTTTTCAATCTGTGCCAATCTCTGAAGCAATACTACATTCAGTAAAAGTTCTACAAGTTTTATCTACACTTTCAATTAATCATATAATAACAAATAAGGCGCTATGTAGCGCCTTATTTGTTATTTATAGAAATATGTATTACAGCGTTATTACTTACGCTTACGCAGCTTCTTAATACCATACGCTGCAGTACCTGCTAGCAGTAGTGATACACCACCATCAATGGGTACATCTTGTGCTGGCGTTGGTTCATCGAATGTGTCTGGTCCTTGTGCCTGCACATTCGTAGTGGCTATGAGTAATACTACTATTACTGTTGCTAGCACTGTTGCCACTGTTGTTGCCATCCTTCCTATGATTCGTTGCATGTGTTGCATTTTATGCGTTAGTTAATTGCTTATTTCACAAAACTGCCCGTGGCCGTGAAGTCGCTACCGTTCGTGAGCGTTAGCTGGTATGTACCTTGCGGTAAATGGGCTACGCTCAA